>Ga0080007_1039827_pt1 | contig 57202 bp, 58 predicted proteins | sample OctOCTMetagenome_FD_69210 | JGI IMG/M metagenome (GOLD analysis project Ga0080007, IMG submission 69210) | Hot spring and microbial mat streamer communities from Octopus Spring Streamers, Yellowstone National Park, USA - OCT_B (SPADES... | ecosystem: Environmental > Aquatic > Thermal springs >...
AGGTAACCTCCATGAAGGGCTCTGTAACACTACCGAAGGCAAGCAGTGTGCCGTGAGCTCCTGGGACGAAGTAGGGGTTCGATGCTAGAGCGTAGACAAGCTGAAGGCCCGAGAGAGGGTAAGGGGATGGCCTCGGGGGGAAACCCATATCGTAGATGTAGCAGTACAAGCAGCCATAGCTACAACCCACACCAGTGTGAACAGTCATACCACAGGGTATAGGCTCACGCCTAGCATGCCAATCCCTAGAAGCAACGGAAACCTCATCATCGCTAAGGGTGTCCTCAAGAACCCTCCTAACCCTAGCCTTGAACTCTAAAGCTTTAACAACACTCTCCCCATCGAAAATCAAGTGACAGCAAACCCGGGGAACCGCTAGTACAACCAAAACCTTTAAACAAGGCTATGTAGGAAGTTGGTTGGAGCATCAAGCAAATATAGGCTTACAGGCTTTAAAACCAGGTGGTATTGGGAGGGCCTGAGATGTCGATCATCGACCATCTAGCTAGGATACGCGTTGTAATCGATACACTTAGATCCCTCGGTTTCAAGGTCTTCGTCATAGGTGCTAGAAGCCTTGTAATGCACGGAGTAGATATCGGTAGGGAGACTAAGGACTGGGATCTCTTCATAGACAGACATTTCGATGTAGAGCTTAGGGATAAAATCACAAGATTGCTTAGAGATAGAGGTTTCAAGGTTCAATGGAGGAAGTGGGGTTTCTACGTTAATAGCGATGATGTACACGTTGATATCAACTATGCACCTCTAACACTTGATGATACGTTCATCTCCAGGTGCTCTGAGGTAGAACCTGGATTATACCTACCATCACCCGAAGACCTCATAGTATTGAAGTTGATGTCCGGTGAGAGGAAGGATATAGATGATGTGAAGAAGATCCTCCTACAACTACGTGGAAAGCTTGACATGGACTACATTAGGTTAAGGGCTAAACAAGCTGGGTTGGAGAGGGAGCTGGAGAGGATCTTGAGGAGGTTGAAGACTTATGGTTAACTACGTGAGGATAGTGCCTGGGATAGCTATACCAGATTACATGGGATTCCTCCTGGAGCTCTGCAAGCCCGTTAAATACACTAGGAAGGCTGTGGAGGCTGGACACCTACTCCTCATAGACTACCACCCACCATACATACAGCTCGAATGCAGGGACTTGGATAGGGTCGTAGAGGAGGCTCAGAGGAGGGGACTGAGAGTCTACAGGGGTAAAAGGCATGTAACGATAACAGATGGGGTTTACAGGGCTAGAGCATATGTAAACTCATGGTAGCCGAGATTAGAGGAAAGAGTTTTAAGCTCTCGTCTTCTCTCTCCAGGTGCGTGGGGGTTGCGGGCCATCGGGAGGACTGCTCTAACACTAGCATCCCTGCTTATGATTTTAGCCTTAATGCTACCCTCAGCTTCCTACGTGCTAGCCCAGCAGTCCAAAGCTGGAGCTATAGTATTCCACCTAGAGCTATACGATGAGAGGGGTAGGCCTATAACAGGCCTAGGAGCCCTTTCTAAGCCGCGTGAGCTCGAGGTGTTTGCTCAGGTTCACGCTATAACACCTCCAGACGATCCAGATGTGCTAAGGGAGGTTCACAAGGATAAGGTTAGGGGGGTTACACTAAGACTTGAGGCTAGGGGGGCCCTAAAAGATGTTGCGGAGAGCTGGGTTAGGTTTGAAGAGAGGAGGGGTCCTGTGAGTAGGGATAGTGAGACAGCAGTACAACTAAACCTATGGATTGTTAATAAGACTAGTGGTGAGGTGGTACAGAGGGTAAGCTACTACTACACATACAGCCCAAAGGGGATGCTGGAGGGTGAGGAGAGAACCTACAAGGTCAAGATAGCTGTGCCAAAGAAGGCTAAAGGTGCTAGCGGGTCTGAGATCGAAGCTAACATAAGGGTAGCAAATGGATGCTATGACTTCTTCTACTGGAAGCCAGTGTACAGGATAACACCTGACACCTACGTACAGGCAGGCGGACCCCCGGAGGTTTACGACCACCTATTATGGCGTGATGGAACATTGTATATTAGGACACCACTCCTAACAATATACAATGCGTTCAGCTCCTCAAGCCCTATAACAGCAACTATTGAATATGGCTCTGAGAAGTATACTTGGTTCTACGTGGCCATAGGTATTGGTTTTGAGGTTGAGAAGAAGCTTAAAAACAATATAGATATAACTGGAGGGCTCTCCGGTAAAGTCTACCTTGGGGGTAAGTCGCTGGATATGAAGGTGAGTTTTATTAGAACAGTAGAAAATGTTCAGCCCTGGGAGGAGGCCTACATATGGATTTGGGCTAGGCCCGTCTACATATTCTACCACGAGTACCATCATGTTGATTGTTTAGGTTACGAGACTCGCACAGGTCGTGACAAGGTGGAGTTCTTCATACAAGACGTTGTTAAAACCTATGATTCACAGCTTAAGGCATACTACATTGAGGGTGGTGTTAGGAGAGAACCCCTACCAAGCTTCATAAGAGAATGGATATTTAACGACACGCTAACAGAGTATGTTTATATGTACACGTTAAGCCCTAACCAGGCCAGACTCTTAGATGATTTCCTAGAAGTGTTTGTTGACACGTGTAGTGCTGACTTCGAGGTACCTATTGCGCCTGTTCTAGCCGCTGCGGTACGAAGGGTTGCAGCCCACCTAGTACCATTAGCCGTTATGATTACACCATCCATATCGTGGGGTGAGTCTGAAACCCGATACGTTAGCGGTGGGATTCAAAACAATGGTCAGTACCACGAGCTCCTCTATATAAGGCAGTCTAAGCTGCCGTACAGGAAGGATCCCCCGTGGTGGTGCCTCTGGTGTGACACCTGCTACTACAAGGTCCCTGTTTCACTTTGCATTGAAAGCCGGTGAACTCCATCCAAGGATCTCTTAACCCCATAATCTCTTCTCCTCTCCCCTTTTTAAGGTTCACGGAGTACTCCTAGAGTAGCCTATAGAGTAGCCTATGAATAGACGGTTTACGGGCTCCTCGGGCTCCATGAATTAAACTTTTATAGTGCTTGACACCCCAGCTGGGTTGGAGGGGGTCGTGTGCGCTCCACTATCGTTCCATGGGTTGTGTGGCTCCTGCTAGGATTACTCGTGTACACCCACCTTCACGCCTTGAGCTCCACGGGTTACACGGGGTACTATGTTGTGAGGGTTTACGCTGACGGGGGTGTCATGCTGGAGTGCAGGCTCTCTGTTGAGGGGGCTCCGGCTAACATCACGTTGAGGGTTCCCCGGGACGCCGTCTACGTCTCCGTAAGCGATGGTGGAGACCCAGCACCATACCACTACGATGAAGCCCGGGGGCTCCTGTCCTTCACAACCTTCTCCGGGAGGGTTACCGTTAGGGTTTACAGTCTTGGGCTTACATCGAAGGAGGGTGCCATCTGGAGGCTCCAGCTGGGCACTGTAGACCTTGAAACCCTCCTGGCACTACCGGGGGAGGCTCTAATAGTCTCAGTGGAGCCCAGGGATTTCGGTGTAAGGCTTGTAAACAACACCCTACACCTTGTCTTCAAGCCGGGATCCACGGTGCAATTAGAGTACACGCTAATACCAACAACACAGCCAGCCCCACCACCGGGGCAGGTAACACCTACCGCGACACCCACTACTGTAAAGGAGACATCTGAACGGGAGAAGGTGGCACCCACCGAGGGTGCACCCACTACATGGCTCCTCCTAGTGCTCGGAGCCCTAGCCCTGCTAGCTATAGCAGGAGCACTCTTACTGAGAGCCAGGAGGGGGGCCTCTAGGCTAGTGGAGGTGGCAACAGTAGAAGAGGCGTTAGATGAAAGGGATAAGCTGATACTTGAAACGTTGAAGAACGTGGGCGAGGCTACAGCACCAACATTACAGAAGGCGACCGGGATACCTAAGACGCCATTGTATAGGAAGCTTGAGAAGCTGGAGAAGATGGGGCTGATAGAGTCTGAGTGGAGGGGTGGAGCGAAGGTCTACAGGGTTAAGCTAGAGAAGCATATATAGCATCTAGAGAGCATTAAAAGCTTAAAACAACGTTTAGCTTAGAATAACTTAGTGAGCTCTTAAAATTAGCCCTGGAGGCATCCGATACCATGAAGCCTGCTAGGTGGGTTGGGAGAAGTAGTGCTGCTAGAGAGTATGGTTTAACTATTGATCAAATCGACTATGCGATCCTCCAAGGCCTTATCAGGTATAGAGACCTGGGAGGTCACGGTGTTATTGTTAGTAGAGAGGATTTGGAGAAGAACCTTGATGCTATAAAGGGGTTCCCTGAGAGGATTTGGATTTATAAGAGTGAGGCTATGAAGAGGTATGGTTTGACGAGGAATCAAGTGGAGCTCGCATTGGAGATGGGTTTGATTAGGTTTAAGAAGGTTAGAAACCCGTACTACTCGAAGTCAGAGGCGGTACTACTCGTTATCCCAGACATAGAGGCTAATCTTGATGTTATAAGAGGTTTCCCCAGGTACTCTGAGTGGGAGAGGAGTAGGAGGAGGATTTACGCTGGGAGATCCAAGCTTAGGAGAAATCTTGAATTTCACTGCCCAAGATGTGGGATGATCTTAAGGCCACCTAGAGGTTCTCAGGCCTTCGAAGCCGTGTGGAGTGGGATCATGGATGCCAGTGAAGCACTTGGAAGGATTATAGTAGCACACTATAGGCATGCACACACAGCATACGATAGGGATAGAGAGAACATAGATATGTGGCTTAGAGAAGAGGATTTAAAGGAGATAGCGCCAAACTTCAAAAGCTACACAAGCCTCCTCAAATGGTATCTAGAACACAAACACGACATGGACGAATGGGAGAGAGAGCACTACATAGGCATACTCAACACCCTAAGAAGCATAGCAGTTGAGAGAGCTAAGAAGCACTACACGGAGGAGGCAATAAGATTAGCGGAGGCAGACGGCCTCCTAAGGAGGAAACAAGAACAGCCATCAACACAAGAGAGTACACCCCAGTAAGCTGTACTAATAACTACCACCGTGACTATATCAGCGCGGGCTTGTCTAAAATCCACTACCCCAAGCTTTCCCTAGGCCTTCCCTACAGTCCCCCTCCTTCCCCTATTCTAGGAGGTCTTACACTAGATTTAGGGTGGAGTAGGGGGTGGTGTAGGGTGGCTAGGCTTGCTGGGCTTGTTGTTGTCTGGTTGTTGTTAGCCTCCATGCTAACACCCATAGCCCTTGGAGTGGAGTATGTTCAGCAGAGGGATGTAGATGCTATAGTGCAGGGTACTATTGAGAGGCTTAAGGCTACACTAGCCTACCTGGAGGCGGTGAGCCCCTCGGAGGCCTCCAAGCTTAGGGAGGTTTTCGATAGGGCTATTTCGAGGCTTGAGGGGGCTAGGGGTGGGGCTCCCGAGGTTGCCCTAGCTGAGGTTGTGAGAGCTCAGGTTGAGGCTTTGAACGCTTCCAGGGGCGTGCTATCTAGGGTTAACGTGACGTACCCTCCGGGCCTCATGGTAGCCTTGGATGTCAAGCTCGGGATGGTGGAGGAGCTGAGGGCAACAGTAGAGTACCTCAGGTCCGCTAATGTAACCGTCGAGCCCTGGGTTGATGTGAAGCTGGAGGAGACAGCCCGTAACATAAAAGCTCTAAAGGAGGGCCTAGCATCGGGAGCTCTAAACGCAAGCCAGGTTGCCGTGAAGCTAGGGGAGGTCAACAGGAACATATCGGAGGTCAGAGTATACCTGGCTAAGACGGCCAGGCAGGGCTGGGTTAAAGCCCACGTCCTAGGCAGCATAGCCAGGGAGATGGCCAGCTCCATTAGATCATCAGAGGCGGCAATGAGAGGTGATGTAGTGGAGCTAGCGGCGAACCTTGAGAGGCTTGGTAGAGCTCTAGAGGTACTACCACCCGGGGCTCCTGGCAGGGAGGTGGTGGAGGAGGTTGCAAGGTGCATCATACAAGTAGCACCCGGTAACAAGACGTTCGTGGTTATGTCCACCATAGCCAAGACACTAAGGGAGTCCAAGGAAGAGGTTAAGATCAGGCTGCTGGTAGCAGAGATACTCAGATGCCTCAAGCAACCCCTGGAGAGGATACCATTAAACGAGATACCCGCCAAGCACAGGCTCGATGTAGAGAAGGCTAGAGAGAATGCCAAGACGTTAGAGGAGGAGGCTAGAAGGAGCACCCTACACGTTGTCGAACGGAACCCAACGGCTACAATAGGGCTCCTCAAGGCCGAGCTAGAGCTCCTACAAAAACTGTACAGGGATCACAAGGAGGGGAGGGCTACAGCCGAGGAGGTCAAGCTACAAGCACAGCTCATACTAAAGCTAGCTGAAATAGCCGAGCAGACCGTAGCAAAACTACCAATGCCAGCCCAAGGCAGGCTAATGGAGACCGTTAAAGCCGCTAAAAACGAAGCAAACAGAGTACTAAGTGAGCTAGGAGCTTAAAAACCCAAACCTCCCTTCCTTTTTTAATAATCCTGTATAACAAATCCCTATGCTGACCGAGATCAACATATATGGTGTCAGAATGGATTCGTGTCGGTCGTGAGAGTAGACTAGGACACTGTCTTTGTATACCTCTCTCTCGTATACTCCACGTATATTTTATATAAATACAGGGGTACCATTAGGCCTGCTGTTAGGATGCCTAACACCACTAGCACTATGTTTGGAGTTCTTGATAACCTTCTCTCAGTATCTAAAGCTGTGTAAGTGTATGGTAGTGCTAGAATTGCTATGATAGGGAGTGCTAGAATTGCTATAATGGGAAGGCCTATCCCCATCCCTATAGCTCCTACGAGTAATAACAGTAATGCTGGTATGCTTAGTACCCTAGCTGGTATCATGTATAGTGGGATGAAGCGGTCCTTGAAGGCCTTTGATAAAGGAACGTATATTAGGGTGAACTCTAGGGATAAGCCTATCACTAGTAGTATTGCAAGTGAAACCCATAGTATGGCTAAGCTTGGGCTGTTAACCCAGAGGCATTGGAGGAATTGGGGGAGCTCCTCTACGTAGGTGTAGTAGCATATCCTAGGCCCATCACCACCTAGGATGAGGAGCTGGAAGACTATGAAGAGTGCCCACGATAGAATGCGTAGGGGTGTGAGTAGGAGGACAGCATATGCAACCACTATGAGGGCTAGGTATGATAGGGTATACACGAGGCTAACACTGATCCTAGATCTAAGGATTAAACCTAGGATTACCAGTATAATCGAGGGGGTTATGAGATGGTATACTATGGCGGTGAATGTAAGCGAGGCACCACGATAAACAGGATACTCCCTTACCACATACCATAAGGGGATACCAAGGTAGAGCGCTATAGCCGTTAGAGTCGTTATAAGAACTGGAAGTAGAGCTCTCAACAAACCTATCCCCTTGATATCATACTCACACCTAAAACTTAAATTTAATATTAAGATTTAACACGTAAACTCTAGGCTCGTCTGGTTTCGTCTAGGAGCTCTCAATAGCGTTATAAAGGTTGTCCTAACGTGGATATCATTTGGTGCTACTGTTGGGTGGTATCTTCGGCTTCGTCTGCTTGAAGCCCCTTAGCGGTTCGGTTGTCAGGGAGGGTTTGAGGAGGCTTGTTTACAGGGGTTATGATGGTGTTGGTTTCGCTCTCCTAGATGATATGGGTAGGCTTGTTGTTAGGAGGGTTACAGGGCATATTGATAGGGTTGGTGATAGGCTTGGTTTCGAGCTCTACAATGCTAGGGTTATGGTTGGTCATACACGCTATGCTAATAGGGGTGTTCCAGCTGACTTTAACAGCCACCCTCTTCTAAGCTGTGATGGCCGTGTTGGTGTTGTGAGTGACGGTGTTATAGATGGCTACGAGGATCTTAGGGGTAGTCTCGCCAGGAGGGGTCATAGGTTTACATCTACTACTGATACGGAGGTTCTAGCTCACACCATGGAGGAGCTCTTGAAGGTTAAGGGTGTTGAGGAGGCTCTCCTGGACATAGGGAGGGGTATCAAGGGTTTATACTCTGCAGTCTTCATAGTTGAGGGTTTGGAGGAGCTCCTACTAGTATCCCGGGGGCAACCTCTCATCATAGGGTTGAAGGGCGATGGCTCCTGCACTTTCGTATCAAGCGATGTGCCCAGCCTCTATGGGTTTGCTGATGAGGCCGTGGTTCTTGAGGAAGGCTTGGTCGGCTTGGTTGGTGGAGGGTGGTTCAAGGTTTTAGATGTGGAGAGCGGTGCTGAGGTTACAGGTTTGCAGAGGAAGAGGGTTAAGTACCCTGTTGAGGTTATAAGTAAGGGTGGTTTCAAACACTACATGTTGAAGGAGATATACGAGGTACCAGAGGCTATGCTTAGGACCACCGCTACACTACTGGATAAGTACTTGAGGCTAGCTGCTATGATAATAAGCGGGGCTAGGAACATAATAGTTATAGGTAATGGGTCGAGCCTCCACTCAGGCCTCATAGCACAATACTACTTCGCAGACATGGCGGGGTTGAGTGTAACGGTTACCAGTGCAGCTGAGTTCCCCTACTACGCTGTAAACAGTGTTACAACGGGCACGGTGGTGATAGCTATAAGCCAGAGTGGGGAGACAAGTGATGTGATTAAAAGTGTTAAGATGGCCAAGCAGAGGGGGGCGGTCATAGTAGGTGTCACCAACGTCCTAGGATCTAGGCTGACAATACACTCAAACGTGTACCTACCGATAGGAGCGGGCCCTGAGATAGCTGTTCCAGCTACTAAAACCTTCACATCGACCCTGGTTGCCCTAGCAATACTAGCAGGCTACACAGGGCTATACACCGGGAGGTTTAGCCAGCAGGAGCTCTCAGAACTATACACTGGGGTTAAAGAGCTCTCCCAAGCCCTAAAGGCCAGCCTAGAGTCGATTGAAGGTGAGGCCTCCCTGGTAGCTGAGAAGCTATCGCCATGGGGTAGCGTGTACATAGCTAGTAGTGGCTTAAACTACCCAATAGCCCTTGAGGGGGCTCTTAAACTTAAGGAGACAGCCCTGGTGCACGCTGAGGGGCTACAGTTAGGGGAGCTCAGGCACGGGCCAATAGTGCTTACGGGGAGAAGCCACCCCGCTATAGTCGTGGAGCCCGTTGAGGAGATAGCGTTAGAGTTATACTCTAAGATCGTAGATGAGCTTAGATCTAGAGATGCCCTAGTGGTAAGGGTTAGCTTTAGGGGGGAGGGGGAGCTTAAAGCACCTAAGGCCATGAAGCCTCTAACCCCCATAGCATGCGTAGTCCCCTTACAGCTACTTGCATACAAGCTAGGCTTACTCAAAGGCCTCCCCATAGACACGCCTCCAGGCCTGGCTAAGGCTATAACAACATAGGTGAGATCTTGGATAGCGTTTACGCTGTAAGCGATATACATAGCCCTAGATTCCTCCCTCTATTCAAGCAAGCAGTTTCAGGAGCTCCACCTAAACCCCCATGCTTCATCATACTAGCAGGAGACATAGTAGATAAGGGTAACATTGACATGGTTAAACCTGTGGTTGAGAGCATTAAAGCTAAGTGGGGCAACGTAGGCATAATAGCGGTCTTCGGCAACGAGGAATACCATAGTGTTAGAAGCTCCCTAGTTGAGAGGTACGATACGGTAACATGGGTAGATGATAGGGTTGAGTTCTACAAATGCAACGAACTAAAGGTGGCAATAGTCGGAACCCAGGGGTCCTTGGATAGGCTTACAAGATGGCAGTCAAAGCATATGCCATGGCTTTTAGAGGAGTATAGGAGGAGACCGCAGCTCATAAGAGAGCTGGTGAGAGACTCTAAGGCTAAAGCTGACGTGGTGATCCTGGTATCACACTATGCCCTAGCCTCAGGTAACCTTAAGGGAGAGGATCCTAGAATATGGCCGGAGATGTACTCAAAGCTAATGGAGAGAGTTGTGGCTGAGGCCAAACCGGATATAGCGATACATGGGCACGCACACCTAGGTAGAAGCTACACTGTAGTCAACGGGGTCCCTGTTTACAACGTAGCTCTCCCAGCTGTTAAAAGCATAACCATTATAAACCTCAAGAGAGGGCTTATAGGGTTCATTAAGTAGGTGCTTTTAAACGCCAAACAACCCCTAAATGGTAGGGGTAGGGTGGTTTGAGATCACTGAGGGCTCTCTCACTAGTCATGTTGATTGTATTAGCTCAAGCTCTCACTATGGAGCCTTCGGAGGCTTCAGAGAATCTTAATTTCAACATTGAATCTAAGAGTAGCCTTGCAGTGAAAGCTAACCGGTCTACCACCCTAGCTGGCGTAGTAGAGGTCTCTAATATTGGAAACGTTAGTGATGAGAGGGTGGAGGTGAAGGGCGTAGTTTACGCTAGGCTAGCCGATAGAGAGAGGGGGTTGAACTTTACCTTAAACATGAACTACAACACTTCAACAGTACTAGGCAAAAATGTGGTGGAATCCAAAACACGATTTAAGGTCGACTACATAGACTATGGAGTTCTAGCCGAGCTAGCTCCAACAAGGCAGGTAGCGTTAAAGGCTGACGGCTCAACATCAACAACCATAGCTGAGGGTAGGCTCAATACAACACTAAAAGCCACAATAAAGCCCAGCACGGGTAATAGGATTTACGATGCTATAGTAGCAAACCTTATAACATACATCTTAGACGAAACACTGGGAAACGTGAAAGAAGAGCTCCAAAAAATAAATGCAACTCTAGAGCACGATGTAACCCTAGCACGGGGAGGCACCTTAGTCGAAGTAGAGGTGAAGGCGGGCATCCCCTTAAAAGAGAAGCCTAGAGTTGCAGAGATGAAACCACCAACAGGAACATTCGAAATCAAGATCTCCATTGTATTAGAACGAAACCAGACAACAGTCTACGTCGAGTTAGAAACGCTAACAAGTAGGGGGAGCCTTAGAAATGCCCTCGACGCGATACAATCGCTAACCAACGTAGAGACCCTGGATGGAGTCAATAGGCTCCTGGAATCTCTAGATAGTCTCGTTACAACACTAAACAACACACTAGCAAACATCAACCTACAACCGGGAGGGGTGATAACAACACAGGAAACACCGGTGGGAAGCCCCACAGCAACTATAGTGGAGGGAACTAGAACTCAATGGGGGGAGAGTAGAGGTGGGACAACCCTAACGCTGTTATTAATGGGGGTTGCTATAATAGCAACCCTCATAGCCTCCTACATGGTGCTAAAAAGAAGGAGAATTTAATAAGTAACCCTCCTCCGGGCCACCATACAAAATCTATCTAGGTTAACTTATAGGATTAAAGCTTAAATTTCATTAGATCTTTTAAGCCCTAGCTTTACCTATACCTCAATTCAATAATGGATAGGAGGTAACTTTAGGCTATGAAGTTTAATGTGAGAGATCTCGGTGGCATTGAGGGGTATCTTGGACTTGATAAAGGCGTTGATGGTAACTTAAAGAGGTGCTTTGTAGAGACTGCATCGTATAACCTCTCTACAGCTATATCATCTAACTTGGTTAACGTTATGGCGATAAGGTTAATGGGCTTCGGTGTTCTAGAGCTTAGTATCCTAAAGATTTCTAGAACTCTCTTCGTAACCCCTGGTAGTATAGCTGCCCTCCCTCTCATCTAAAGGTTTAGAGAGCATAGGCTAAAGTTATGGCTCGTCTCCGGTGGGCTTAACAGGATTGGCTGGGCTCTATCCATATTTACAGTTCTACTACCACACCCTCTAAACTCCGTAGCTCTAGTAGCACTAGTGTCAGCTGTTCAAGTCTCTAGAGCCGTAGCTGGGATAGCCTCCACAGACACTCTAGCTGATACGATAGAACCGTTTACGGCTAGTAGGTTCCTCAGCGTTGTATCACCGATTAACAATATTGTGGCTCTCCTAGCTCTCATCTCGACATTCATAGTCTTCAACATTGCTAGTGTTGACACAGCTTACTGGATATTATACATAATAGCTTTAGCCTCAGCTATCATACCAACTGTAGCCTTAGCATTATTAAAGGAGGTTAAGGTAGTTAGGGGGGATGAGAGCTCTCTTACTAATCCTTTAGATCCAGTTTTAAAGTATAAAAGTGTAGCTCTAGAGACTCCTACAGCTAAAAGCTATCTTATGGTGACCTCGGCCTTCCATCTAGCTGTTAACATCCCAGCATCCTTCTAGGACTACTACATAATGGTCGTCATAGGAGGTAATGAGAGCTGGGTTACAGTTAAAAACATAGCCATGCTATCCTCTAAAGCCGTAGCTCTTAGAATATGGGCTCCTCTGGTAGACAGTATGGGTGCTAAGAGAAGCTTATCCATATCCATGGCGGCCGTGTCACCAATCCCTCTACTCTACTACAATGCAACAAGCGTCTTCGAGCTCATGGGTGTTAGTATATTTAGTAGCGTAGCCTGGGCACCATGGGATGTAGCTACAGCACTCTACATGTGCTACCTGGTCCCCGAGGATAGGAGGCCTGCGTTCACATCTCTGCAAAACGTATCCTCTAACATAGCTGCTACTCTAGGCTCAGCTATGAGGTCATGGATTGGAGCTCATCTAGGCATATACTATGTCTTTTTAGCATCGACAATTCTAAGATCTACTACGGCCATGCTGGCATACAAGATGACACCGGAGCTTAGGTACTCAAGTGAATATAGGTTGTTAGAGCGGTAGGCTACATAAGTTTGCTTCGACTCCCTAGGTTGCGGTATCCTAGTCTACGTACCTATACGTTTTATGGTGTATAGGTTTCTCTAGGGGTATCATGTTTAGCGTTATCTTCTCTAGGAGGCCTCTAACCGAGGTTGTTAAATCCATTTTAAGTGCTTCCTCTAACCTATAGAAGCCCACCTCTAAGGCGTCGCTTCCTGGCTTAATTTCACCTTTGGGATTCTTGTAGAGCACGTCTATGAGGACATAATGATATTTTATGTTCTCCCTCTCATCATATACTATTAGTGTATCCACGTTTACAACGCCTACGGGCTCCGCCTCTACTCCCGTCTCCTCCTTGAGCTCCCTGGTAGCCGCTTCCACTAGATCCTCTCCTAACTCCACGTGGCCTCCCGGTATGCTCCATTTCCCAGCACCTGGGGGGTACGCTCTTCTAACTAGGAGAACTTTACCTTGCTTGTCCAGGACGAGGCATCCGACTCCTACTTTAGGTAACTTCAAGTCCTGGCTCATGGTCTCACCTATGCTAGTATCCTAGGATAAGATTTAATAGATTCTACGCTCTCTTAACTTTTAAGGTGCTCTTAGTTGAGGGTTGCCGTGGTCGGTGTAGGCTGGTACGGCTTTAAGCCTACTGTTCCGGAGCTCTCGTTTAGAGAGATGATGTTTGAGGCTGCTGTGAGGGCTTACGAGGATGCAGGTGTAGATCCTAGGAGGGATGTGGATGCCTTCATATCATGTCAGGAGGATTTCTGGGAGGGCATAGCTATCTCTGACGAGTTTGCACCCGAGCCTATAGGTGGTGTTCTAAGACCCACCATGACCATAACGGGTGATGGCCTGCAATGTGTAGGACAAGCTTACATGATGATTAAGAGTGGTGCTTTCAACGTCGTAGCTGTTGAGGCTCACGCTAAGCCAAGCGATATAATGTCACCTCAGGAGATCTACGAGTTCTCACTAGATCCTAACATTAGAACTCTCAAGATATCGAACCCCCTCTTCCAAGCCGGGCTTGACGCTGTAGCCTACATGAGACGTAGCGGGGCTTCGAGGGAGCACCTAGCTATGGTTGCTGTTAAGAACAAGGTTAGAGGTCTCCTCAACTCTAGAGCCTCTCACTCTGCTAAGCTAACCCTCGACCAGGTGCTCGACTCAAAACCTGTAATACACCCTCTAACCCGATATGAGATAGCGGGGTTTACTGATGTAGCTATAAACGTTGTCCTAGCATCAGAGGATGTAGCTAGAAGACTCGGGGATAAGCATGTCTGGGTTGAAGGGATATGGTGGGCTACCGAGGTTGGCACAGGGGCTGTTGAATGGCACGAGTGGGGTAGGATGCCTTCAATGAGGCTGGCAGCTCTCGGAGCATATAAGCTAGCTGGTGTGGAAGATCCGCTTAGGCAAACGGATTTCTCCGAGGTTGAAGACAGGTTTAGCTACATGGAGCTCCTATCACTAGAGGAGCTAGGCTTAGGAGGTGGGGGGGCGCATAGGATGCTGGAGTCAGGCTACTACAACCCGGAGGGGGGCTACCCCGTTAACCCTAGTGGTGGAAGCCTCTCCATGGGGGTTACCTTGGAAGCTACAGGTTTATCAAGGCTACTTGAGGTGGTTCTACAATTGAGAGGTGAGGCGGGGGGAGTTCAGTTGAAGGATGTGAGGAGAGCTGTTGTTGCATCGTGGAGAGGGCCTCCAACGTATACTAGCATTGTAGCGGTTGTATCGAGGGACTAGGGGTGGTGGGGGTGAAGTCCAACATATTTGTTAAGGATAAGGTAGCCATTGTTGGAGCCGGGTTAACATTATTCAGGAGGAGGCTCCTTGAAACACCGAGAGACCTAGCTTGGGAAGCCTCTAGGGAGGCTTTAAGCTCTGCAGGACTGACGCTCAAGGATATAGATTGTATTGTGGTAGGCTCCGCTCCCGACGCCTTCGACGGAATCCACATGAAAGGCGAGTATTTAGCCGATGGATCTGGGGGGTTCAATAAGCCTGTTGTAAGGGTTTTCGTAGGTGGCGGTACTGGCGTGATGGTCCCAGTTGTGGCATGGTGGCATGTTGCTAGTGGTTTGTGTAAAACTGTGCTGGCCGTTGGGGAGGAGAAGATGAGCCATGCCTACCCGCACCCTCAGGGGGTTTTCGCCTACATATGGGATCCTATACTTGAGAGGCCTCTAGGCCCTAACCTAATCTGGATATTCGCTTTGGAGATGAGAAGGTATATGCATGTTTGTAACGCCTCTAAAGAGGATATAGCTCTCGTCTCTGTTAAGAATAAGAGGAACGCCTTAGATCACCCAGCTGCTCAGGCGGCCGCTAAAATAACCGTTGATGATGTGTTGAAGAGCGAAGTTCTAGTGTGGCCTGTGCAACTACTCGATATAAGCCCTGTTAGTGACGGTGCAGCAGCTCTAGTCCTAGCTAGTGAGAGTGTAGCTAGGAGGGTTACAGATACACCAGTTTGGGTTGAAGGAATAGGGTTCACCCTGGATAACACACACTGGTACAACAGGGATCTAGCTTACCCTAGATACCTGGAGTACGCTGCTAGGATGGCATATAAAATGGCCGGTATCGAGAGGCCGTGGAGGGAGATAGACGTTGCCGAACCCTACGACCCCTTCGACTACAAGGAGTTACATCATATCGAGGGCTTAATGCTAGCTAGGAGGTGTGAGGCTCCGAAGCTTCTCAAGGAAGGTTACTTTGATAGAAGCGGGGAGCTCCCCACATCGCCTGGCGGAGGCCTCCTAGGTGTCGGTAACCCTATAGCTGCCGCAGGGGTTATGAAGGTCGCTGAACTCTTCTGGCAGTTGAGGTATGAGGCTGGAGCTAGGCAAGTTAAGAAGCCTGTTCACAAAGCTGTTGCTAATGCTTGGGGTGATTTAATGCAAGCTGGGACGGTTGTCGTCCTCTCAACATGAGGTGGGGTCTGTGAAGCCTGAGAGGGTTCCCGGGAGGTATATTAGAGAGGAGGATCTTAGAAGGCTACCAGGGGTTATAGAGTACACGCCCACAGCAAGGTACTCATATAGTGCTGGTCAAGCCCTCTCAGAGTTCCTAAGAGGGCTTAAGGATGGTAGGATTCTCGGGAAGCTGTGCCCTTCATGCCGTAGGGTCCTGGTACCACCTAGAGTCTACTGTGAGTTCTGCTTCACACCTACAACAGAGTGGGTTGAGGTAACAGGGGCTGGGAGGGTTGAAACAGCTGTTATAAGCTACATAGGGGTTGCTAGGGAGAGGCTTGAGAAGCCGGAGATCATAGGTGTTATAAGATTGGATGCTCCAGGTCATGCTGAGAACAGCTTCGACTTCGCAGGTTTATTCCATAAACTATGCGGTGTAACGGAGGACGATGTTAAAAGCGGGAGGGTTATAGGGATGAGGGTTAAACCGAGGTGGAAGCCTGTGCATGAGAGGGTGGGTAGCATACTTGATATTGAATGCTTTGAACCCCTACAACCTCGGGAGGTGGTCTAGATGAGTTTATGGAAGAAGTCTAGGGTATCAGATGTAGTCCACGTTGAGGGTAGGATGGAGACTGAGAGGTATATATACACACCCGGGCCGGTGGGAGTTAAGGTAGCTGAGGCCTTAATGGAAGGTAGAATCATGGGTGTTAAGTGCGGAAACAAGCTCTACATCCCAGCTAAGACGTACTGCCCGGATCATAGTGAAGGCGAGCTAGTGGAGGTTAAAGGGCCCTGGATTGTTAAAAGCTATACCATAATATACGAGGATATGTATGGAGCGAAGCTCGATAAACCGGTTGTAATAGCCTTAGTGGGAACCGAGGAGGCCCACGGAGGGCTAATACACTATGTAGAGGTGGAGCCTGATAAGGTAAAAGTAGGGCTCAAGGTCGAACCCGTATTCAGACCTAAGGAAGAGAGGAGAGGTCTGATAACAGATGTAATGTTCTTCAAACCCGTAGAGCATAGTTAGACAGTAGTAGATAGCTGTGATCGACTCAAGCTGAGCAAGGTAAATTAGTGTTCGATGCAATAATTATACTGGTGAGGGCTTTGAGTCACCCGAGTGCAATCAAAGTATCGGACATCGTTAAAAGAGCCCCTGTAACAGTAACCCCTCTAACCACGGTTGAGGAGGCGGTTAAGTTAATGTATAGAGAGGGGGTCGGTAGTGTCATAGTAGTGAGCCCTGAGGGCAGAGTACTAGGGATTTTCACGGAGAGAGATCTAGTTAAGCTTATAGGTGAGGGTAAGCCTCTCACATCTAAGATAGGAGACTTGATGACAAAAGACCCTGTAACCGTATTCGAGGATGACACCTTAACGAAAGCTGTAACCCTAATGGCTGAAAGGAGAATAAGACACCTACCTGTAGTAGATAGAGATGGAAAGCTTAAAGGTGTCATATCAGCTAGAGATATAGCGTCGACCTTCGGTAAATACCTAGAGGAGCTAGGGGAGATTAGCGAGTAACAGTCTCCTTAAACCAGTCACCTTTTCCCCTCCTACAACCCACATATTTTACGCTTATCTTATATCCTTAACATTCTCGGGTAGCATCACCGTCCGATTTTAAAGTGTTTCGGTTTCCCTAATGCTAGTTCTGCCACCTCCTGTACTGCTTCTGAAATTGTTGGGTGTGGGTGTATAGTTGAGGCTAGGTCTTCCAGGGTTGCACCCATTTCTATGGCTAGCCCTAGCTCCCCAGCTATCTCTGAGGCGTGCGGTGCCGCTAGGTGGATCCCGATTACCGCCTTACTACTCTCCTCATAGACTATCTTTATAAAGCCGTCGAGGGAATCCTCTATGGTAGCCCTAGCTAGCCCCCCTATGGGCAGCTTTACTGTTGAGACCCTATACCCTGCGTTCTTAGCCTCTACCTCTGTTAAACCAACACTTACAAGCTCTGGATCTGTGAACACTACTGATGGTATCGCTCTAACGTCGAACTCTGATTTAAGACCTGCAGCGCTCTCAGCCGCGACTATTGCCTGTGCGAAAGCCCTATGAGCTAGTAGCGGTGGTCCTGTCACATCACCAGAAGCGTAGACATTAGTGGAGGCCGCCATCCTACCATCAACCCTCACATACCCCCTCTCATCTAGGCTTACCCCTAGACGTTCGAGCCCCAACCCCATGGTATTAGGCTTCCTACCCACAGCTACGAGGACGAGGTCGGCTTCAACCTCAACGTTGTTGGATAGCTTAGCCTTAACGTAGCCTTCCCTCTTCTCAACCTCCACGATCCTAGTTGAGGTATACACCTTAACACCCATCCTAGATAACCTTCTAGACATTAACCTTGAGAAATCATCATCCATAGCTGGGAGCACTCTATCCATAACCTCCACAATGTATACGTCGACGCCAAGCTTAGCCATGACGTTGGCGAACTCCACACCAATATACCCAGCTCCAATTACAAGGACCCTCGACGGCTTCCTCCTAACCTCTAATATAGTCCTATTATTATGTATTAGAGCTCCATCGAAATCAAGCCCCGGTATGCTAGCCGGGTCTGTCCCCGTAGCGACTACAAGCTTAGAGTAGCCGATCCTCCTCCCATCACTAAGCTCTAAAACACCCGGCTCTGCAACCCACCCTCTAGCGTTAAACACCTCAACATTATACCTTCTTAGGAGGGAGCCTACACCCTCTGATACCCTAGATGCTACACCTTTAACCCAATCCATGTAGGCTTGGTAGTCCAGCTCATAGCTTAATTTAACAAAGGGGAGCCTTGATAAGCTTGATAGGAGCTCCACAGGTCTAATCATGGACTTCGTAGGTATGCAACCGTAGTTCGTGCACTCCCCCCCAAGCTTATTAGCCTCTACAAGAGCTGTGCTCAAGCCTAGCTGGGAAGCTCTAATAGCTGCAGGGTACCCCCCAGGACCTCCTCCTAGAACCACTAAGTCGAACTTATCCACTAGGCGCACCTCACTTAAACTCCTCCTCTGAAGCCATTAAAATAGCTGGATTCTCTAGATACCTTTTAACTGCTAGTAGGAACCTCGTGGCGTAAGCCCCCTCAATGAACCTATGATCAAAGCTTAGCGAAAGGTACACTATTTTTCTAGGCTTAAGCTCTCCATCAACATACCTTGGAACTTCAACCAGCCTGTGGACTCCAAGTATGGCTGCCTCAGGGTAGTTTATTATGGCCATGCCGAGCACCGTCCCCACGGATCCTATGTTGGTTATAGAGAAGGTGCCCCCCGTTACATCCTCTAAACTCGTCTTACCCTCTCTTGCCTTCTCCGCTAGCTCACCTATCTCCCTAGCAATCTGGTATAAGCCCTTACCATCAGCCCCCTTTATAACAGGAACTACAAGTCCCTGTGGCGTGTCAACAGCAACCCCTATGTTGTAGAACTTTTTAATAATAATCTCCCCCCTCTCCTCATCTAGAGAGGCGTTTAGCAACGGGTACTCCTTAAGGGCTTTAACCACAGCTTTCACTATGAAAGGTAGGAGTGTTAGTTTAACATCCTTAGACTCTGCATCCTGCCTTAGAACATCTCTTAGCTTAACGAGCTCCGTTACATCTACCTCCTCCACTATGTAGGCATGAGGTATCCTAGATTTAGCCTCGACCATTTTAGAGGCCATAATCCTCCTGATACCTTTAATAGGGACCCTCTCAACAGCACCCTCAACTAGGGCGGGCTGCCTGGGGGCCTCAGCAGCCTTCTTAGACTCCTCAGCATACCTTAGAACATCCTCCTCAGTTATCACACCTCCAGGCCCCGTGCCTTTAACCTTAGAAAGATCCACCCCCAACTCTCTAGCAAGCTTCCTAACCCTAGGCGGGGCTCTAACCGGGACCTGTAATGCCTCTCGCGCACTCTCTCTAGCTTCGACCCTCTCAACATCCGAGGCTCCAGGAGCTCCGGTTGCTACCTGCACTTCGGGGGCCTCGATCTCCGCTATTGGAGCTCCAACCCTAACAACGTCTCCTGGCTTAGCTAGGAGCCTTAAAATTCTGCCCTCGAAAGGCGATGGTATCTCGACTGTAGCCTTAGCAGTTAAGACTCTAACTAGTGGCTGGAACATTTTAACATGGTCCCCCTCTTTAACAAGCCATTCTACAATCTCACCCTCGACCAACCCCTCACCTATATCGGGGAGCTTAACCTGCCTTAGAGCCATCGCACCCACCTAGTACTTCATAAGCTTAGACAACCCCATATATATGCGGGCCACGTTAGGCATGTAGAGCTTCTCGTGGACGAGGGGGAACGGGGCGTCGAAGCCTGTAACCCTCTTTATAGGAGCTCTTAGCATATCTATGGCGTTCTCCGCTACATAAGCCGCTATCTCAGCTCCCAGACCAAGGGTTCTTGGGGCTTCGTGAACGACCATCAGCCTCCCTGTCTTCTCCAGACTCTCTAGTATCGCGTCCTTATCGAAGGGGAATAGGGTTCTTAAATCTATGACCTCGACATCCCAGCCGTGCCTTGCCTTAACTAGCTTAGCAGCTTCAAGAGCCTGGTATACCATAGCACCCCAGGTTACCACGGTAACATCTGAACCCTCCTTAGCCACCCTAGCCTTACCTATGGGTACCACGTAGTCCTCCTCAGGAACCTCCTCTCTTACTGTCCTATAGAGTATTTTAGGCTCTAGGAACACCACGGGATCCTCGGATCTCAAAGCGGATTTTAGCAACCCCTTAGCATCATAGGGGGTTGAAGGCATTATAGTTATAAGACCTGGTGTGTGTACGAAGTAGGATTCAGGGCTCTGACTATGGAACATCCCACCCCTAACACCACCACAGCAGGGCCCTCTAACCACTATTGGAGCACTATACATGCCCCCAGTCCTCCTTCTAATCTTTGCCGCCTCGCTTAGAAGCTGGTCTAGCGCCTCGTATATGAAGTCTATAAACTGTATCTCTGCAACAGGCTTCAAACCATAGAGGGCCATGCCTACAGCTACACCAACTATGCCTAGTTCTGTTAAAGGCGTATCTATAACTCTCTCAGCTCCAAACTCGTCTATCAAACCGTCTGTTACTAGGAACACGCCCCCCCTCCTGCCAACATCCTCCCCTAAGACCACTATCCTTGGATTCCTCCTCATCTCCTCCCTTAGAGCACTATTAAGAGCCTGAACCATGTTCATCAAAGGCAAATCAGTCAACCTCCAATCCCAGCTCTCTTATAATCTCAAGAGACTCCTTCAACTCCTCATACTGCTCCAGCAAGTTCCATGTAGGTTTCGAATATACATTCTCCAGTATCACATCCACGGGCAGGGGGGGTTTGTTGTAGCACTTCTTAACAGTATCCTCTATCCTCGAGCTCCACTCCTCCCATATCCTCCTGTCCTGATCCTCGTCTAGAAGACCTTTCTTGTAGAGGAACTTCTTAAACCTAATTACAGGGTCTAGTTTCTCGAACAACTTAACCTCTCCAGGATCCCTGTACTTGCTTGGATCATCTGCTGTAGTATGGGGGCCCATCCTATAGGTTACAGCCTCCACGAGCGTCGGCCCCTCACCTCTCCTAGCTCTCTCAACGGCCTCTCTAGCAATAGTGTATACCGCGAGTACATCGTTACCATCAACTCTAACGCTGGGAACCCCGTAAGCTACTCCTTTCACAGCGAATGTTACCGATGCAGTCTGCCTTCTAGACGGTAGTGAGATAGCCCATTGATTGTTCTGTACTACAAACACTACAGGGGCTTTAAAAACCCCTGCGAAGTTCAGAGCAGCGTGGAAATGCCCCCTAGATGTGGCTCCATCACCGAAAATCGCCATAACAACAGTTCTATGGCCTAGTATTTTAGCCGCCATGGCCGCGCCTACAGCGTGTGGAGCTTGATTGCCTACAGGCACCGGGGCTGGAACTAGGTTAACACTCCTCTTACCGTAGACCGCGAACTCGCTACCTCTCAAAATATCATCAATGTTAGCAATGGCCCTATCCAGTATCTCCTCCTCGCTCATACCTTTAACGAGGTACGCTCCAAGCTCTCTATAACTTGGAAACAACCAGTCACCCCCATCCAAGGCCATGGCCGCCCCGACACCGACAGCTTCTTGACCTTTATTAGGTGCATGTATAGCTACCTTACCAACCCTTTGAAGCCTTAGAAGCCAGTCATCGAGTATCCTAGCTCTAACCATGTAGACGTACATTTCGAGCAACCTATCAACATCAACGTCAAAGTCTCCAACCTGCCCCCCCTCCTCATCGATAACCCTGTAGAGACCTAACGCTCTCCTCAAGTCAAAACCAATATCATCTAAAGAATACTCCCTAAAAGGCCAGTCTGTAGAGTGAAACCTAGACCCCACCATAACACCCGTTAGAGAACGTGAGGCCCATAGGTTTAAAAAGGACTGTATAGAGAGGGAATCTAATGAATATATACAAGGCTATAAACTATCATCAAGGCATAGGGCTTAGTGTTACCGGCCTACTCTCTGAGGGCGAGGTTTCCAAGTTAGCGTTTCAGCGCCTGTAAACGGAGGTCCCTGTAGCTGGTTATTTAACATGGGTCCTTGGTGAGGCCACATGCTCTGTTGTAGGAATACCTTCTCGTACTCCCTCCTCACATCATCGTTTGTGAGGTGTAGGTAGAGTTGTGTTATTTTCAGATCACTGTGGCCCAGTAGTTTCTGTAGAGCTGGAAGGCTCATCCCCCTTCTTATAGCCTCTGTTGCAAAGGTATGCCTTAGCACATGCGGTCTCACCCTCTCAACGTCCACTCCCGCTATGTATGCTAACTTCTTTAACCTCTTGTATAATGCTTGGTATGATATGTTGATAAGCCTATCCCCGGGGTTCAGCCTAGATCTCACCATGTAATCTGCTAGGACGGCCCTGGATAGGGGGCCTAGGATAACTATCCTCTGTTTACCATACTTACCGGTAACTCTAGCAACTCCACTGTGAAGATCTATGTCAACAGCTCTTAGTGATAGGAGCTCTGAAGCTCTAATACCGCTCTCCGCCATTAGGGTAACCGCTACTAGATCCACATAGTCCCTTGAGGCTCTCACGAGCCTTTCAACATCATCCCATGTTAGGGCGTCGCTGAAACCACTCTTAGCTCTTGGAACCACCGGTATCTCAGCCTTTAAACCAGCCCATCTTAGGAAGCGCCTTACAAAGACACTATAGTAGTGGATAGTGCTATCGCTAACACCCCCACCGCCCTTCAAACCCCCTCCTCTAAGCTTGGAAAGCCACCTAATGTAATCATCTAATGTAACCTCAGATACAAGCCTATCACGTCCTACGAAATTAGCAAAACTATTAAGAGCTGCAGAGTAAGCCTTCAAAGTCTTAACATTAAGCCCCAAAGCCGATAAAGTCGCCAAGAAGGCGCTAACAGCCTCGCCAACACTCATCCTATCAGAACCTTTCAAAGGAGGAACATATGAAAAGCCAGGCACCAAACCCCCCACCATACATGTTTCCATTTAAAACCTTCTAGAAGTATGCGGGGGTAATACACTCGAAATACCGGAACGATAGTATAGCTTATACAGAACGTCAACCACCGTTTCTCAGCAGATAGCAGATCATAGTGATCGACCGTCTGCCTCCCAACGGCACAGCGTGAGCCCCCCACCGCAACAGCTCCTCATCCTGCCATCAAGGGTTCACAGCCTCTACAGATCTCTTAACCCTACACCCACCATGCTAAGATCTGCTGTAAACAAAGCTTAGTAAGCGTTTTACGCGGGAAGCTCCAGCCTAGACATACTTAGTTTTTAGAATATGACCCCTCCTCTCCTTGAAAGGAGAGGTTTGACTCGGCTTTAGCGTAATGAGGAACCAGCCTCTTGAAATGGTGTGTGAATAGCACGGATAGTCCTTAAAAGAGCTGGATTCCCAGTTGTAACAGCCTGCTAGACGGCCGGGGACCCTCCTGTTCAGAGCTGGGTGAGGAGGTTTAAGTCTGGGGTGGTGGTTATAAGAATCTTGAGTAGCTCTAGGATTATGGGTGGTGAAGGCTGGGATCTAGGAGGCTTAGTTTTCCTAAGAAGAGGGAGGATGTAGAGAGGGTTGTAGAGGAGGTGGAGGAGAGGCATGGAGGTGGCGAACACCACCATCACCACCATCACGATGACGATGTTATTGCGGGCGTTCAAATGTTACTGGAAGCCTTAAACTCGAGGGTAACAGTTCTTGAGACTAAAATTTCAAACCAAGGTCTTGAAACAGCTAGATTGTATAAGGTGTTAGCACATATAGTGGAGGCTCTTATGGCTGAGAGTGAGGAGGAGAAGAGGAGGTCTTTACTAGAGGCGCTTAAGGTGCTAGAGGAGGGAAGGGGAGATTTAGAACGTTGAGGAGGAAATGGTTTAAGCCATCTAGCATAGTGCCTATAGCCTTCAAGGTAACAGTATATGAGGACTACCTATTAAAATTGCTGGCAGCGAAATGCGGTGTATCTAAGAGTACCCTGGTAAGAGTGGCTTTATTAAGGATGTTGGTAAGAATAGTGGATGAGAATAGCGTCGTGAGGAGAGAGCTACCCCCAGGCTATGATAGTATGTTAAAAGAGCTAAGCCGCGACGTAGAGGGAATTCTAGAGAAATGCGTTGAGAAACTAGCTAAGTAGAGCTAGAACGACTTAGAGCCTCAGAGATAACCCTTACAACTTCCTTCTCTAATAACATTAAACACTCTCTAAGGCAAGCATCCCTAGCAATAGCATCCTCCATAGAACACCTCTCATAGAGACACTTCCTCTTAAACCTACCAGTATCCACATAGTAGATAACAAGGTCGCCAATATCAGCTCTACTTAGCAAACTAGAGATACCAAAGCTGGAGAGGACGCTTTCAACACTACTACTATCAATAAGCCTTCTATCGAAGATGAAAGCTCCTAGACTAGATAGAGACCTGATAAGCCTTAACCTGGTATCCTCCACAACGCCCATAGGGGGCCCCGAGGGCTTATAGTTTTCGCGCGTTTTAATTGTTAGCGGGTTACGCTAATAACTAGTCTATCCAATCCCTTACTTGTATCTTCTCTGGTATATATTGGAATGCAAGGAATTTAAGTCCTTTTCCCGCTAAAGCCTCTATCTCCAACTTAACTTTCTTCTCTAGGAACATGTTGATCTCCTTCTTCCACCTTGGGGTTTGGAACCACGTGTAGTTCATGAGCTCTCTGGCTCTCTTCACATCCCTCTCTTTCGCCTTTATTATGAAGTTCTTCCTCTCCGACTCTGTTAGATATGGTTTCTTGTTTGCATCACCGAATATGTCTGTCATTGAAACTCCTAGGAACTTCGCCTTAGGTGTTGCCAACCTCTCACTCTCATAGCTTAAAGTTATACTTCCTACCTTAAACACCGAGTATATGTTCCATCCATAGGGGTCGCTATCTGTTAGCACGTACACGGGTAGGCCTAGCTCTTCGTTAAGCCTCCTCACAAACCTCCTCGTGGCTCTATCAGGTTGCCCCGCTCCAGTTACCAGTATTGACTTATACTGTCTCCAGAAGCCTATCCTGTGGAGTTGCTGGAACACAGCGTCCTTCTCCACAACCAACACGAACTCGGCATCCACATCGAGGAACTCTATGAGGTCAGGCGTAGACTCTATAGCGTAAGCTCCATGACCTAGCTTAGACAGGTCTATCACGTCAGGCCCGCTCCTAATCCTCATATTTCCAACAACCTTACCCTTCTCCTTACTAAGTATCAGCATATGCTCTCTTAACAGCCCCGTTGCAACCTCAATATCTCTTATGGCTGCATCACTCTCAGCCTGCTCGTCCCAGGTGTTCTCCTCCCTTAGGACGCCCTTGAGATCTCTATAGGATATGGTATGTTTACCCCTATAGTAGAGGTCTCTTATTGTGGGGTACTCGTTCTCTACAAGTGCCTGGTATACTATTGAAGCCATTAATAGTGTTTGCATAAACCTCCTTGTTTCACCCATATCTAGCATGTTTCTTTCGAAAACATCGTCGCCAAGGACTAGGATGCCCCTCTCAGGATCAAATATGGTGTTAGACAGGGTTCTCTTAGGTATGACCAGCTTAGGAGGCCTCCCCTTAATTACATCATCTAGAACTCGTAGCATGACATCTCTAAGTATGCTAGCTGCTCTCCTCCTAGCCTCAACGTCAATTGAATCCACCACGTTCACCGGGCCCACCTCTAAGATACCTTAACCCCGCTAATCACGCTCCTCACTAAATCCTCGACACTCCTACCAGGGCTATCACCAGATCTAGGTAATGTTACACTCCTAGCCACCAACCCCACCAAGGACTCCACAACATCCTTCTCCTCGCCCGGTTCTAGGGGCTTCCAGGATTCAGGTGGCCTTGAGAATGTCTTGAGGCTCCTCGCTATCTCCGGTATGTACCTAGCTAGAACCAGGATTTTCCTCATGGCCTCAGCTTCCCTCTCCTTAGCTGATATAAAGCGTTTCAACCTCCTAGCTAGCTCTAAGACGCCGTTCCTAATCTCGGCTTCAAGTTCTGGTACATCACTTATACTCTCCTTGCCTACACCTTTATACGGTATCTTAGTGCTAACTACATGCACCAAGACTACTAGGGGTGCCGGCATCTCTATATCGTACTGCTTCCAGTTCACATCGCTTACAACCTTGTAGGATACATCCTCCTTCTCCTCATAGAGTAGTGGTATCTTATTAGCATATCTTAGAAGTAGTGGCTCCTCCGAAGCCTGTATAGCCCCCCCATAGGCCATCCCAACCTCTACTATGAATGGGTGGCCTTGGTATGCCCTAGGAGGTCTCTTTATGGCGTCAACCCATTCTGGGTTGAACATCCTCTTCAAGCCTATTTTTATAAGCTCCTCCCCTAACGGGCTTAGATAATCACTACGGGGAGCTCTAAACTTGAATGATTTCATGGCTTCAACCATGGTTACTAGGAGCCCGTCGTTCTCACTTCTAAGAAGCCTTCTAGGCTTCATTTCGGGTTTTAAACCAACTACCTTCAAGAACTCAAGAGCGGATTGCTCTCCAACACTTTGAAACTCAGATTCAAGGAAGTCTAGGAGGGTTTTAGCCTTGGTTGCTCGTAGCATCTGCTTTAACGTCTCCACGTCAACACCGTGAGGATGGGGTTTAGCTGTTCTAGGGGGTTTAGGCATTTTCCTCGTAGTTCTAGGGAAGAATAGAATTTCTCCATCGGGGGTTTGCAGTATTATGTCGGAGTAAGGTGCTATAACAGCTGTTCTCCTAACATACTCTAGGATCCTAGCTTTAGCTCTCTGCCAGTCACACTCTATGATAAGAGACACTCTAGTCCCATGCCATGAAACGTTCTTCCTGAACTGCGCCTCCTCAACTACGACGGGCTCGTTCCTCTTCGTATCAATATAAAGCTTCTTAACGTAGACATAATCAGAACCTCTAGTAGAGGATTGAACCTCAACAGGGTTACCTGTGGTGGCCCAGCCGTAGAGGATTGAGGCCTTAACCCCTAAACCGTACATACCGCGAGTTTGTCTTAACACATACTTGCTACTAAATAAGACCTTCCCGAAGGCCTCAGACATAACCGTTGGGGGCACCCCTATGCCGTTATCCTCAACTGTAACCCTACACCAGCTCCTCTCACCACCAACCCTCTCAATGTATATCTTCACCTCAGGCACTATTCCATGCCCGTCTGTAGCATCTAGAGAGTTCTCCACAAGCTCTCTAACAGTTTGGTATAGTGCTCTAGCCGGGTTAGAGAACCCTGCTACCTCCCTGTACTTGGAAAAGAACTCAGCAACACTCATCTCCCTAAACTTCTCTAGCTCGCTTCTACTCATACTAGACACCGTCCACTAAACCCTATGCTACTGGTAGCGTAAAGAGGGGGTGACCCACACTCTTAGCTTCCAGCCTGACCTAAAAAGCTTAAGTACTGGGTTTTAAGGTCAGATCCTGGTTTAAAACATCAATCTAGAGGCTTCACGTCTAGGATGCAGCAGGCTATCATGGGTAGGATTATAGTAGCATCCCCGTAGACCACCACGTGCTTAGCCCCCCTCGATATCTTACCCCAGCTTATAGCCTCCCTAGTCTGAGCTCCACTCAAACTACCATCGTACTCTACGGCTGTTGTAATGTAGACAGCGTAATCCAGCCCTCCTTTAAACTGAGACCACCATAGCGTGTGATGCTTGCTAATCCCACCCCCTAATACAAGAGCTGTAGCCTTCTTAGCTGTGAAGAATGTATCAGCGAGCCTCGCCATATCCTGGAAGTAGTTGACCTTCACTCCAACCCCTCTCTGCAACTCCATGAACAACGCTGTCCCGAAAGCCCCGTCGGGCCAACCGGGGACTATAACATCTACACCTGCTAAGCTAGCACTTCTGAGAATACTATTCTCATCCTCTATCATACCCCCAGCTCGCCTTAGTAGCTCGTAAACACCCCACTCGCTCTTAACAGAAGAAGCCTCCCCTACAAGCCTTCTAACAAACATCTCGACGAGAGGACCGTAACTCTCAACAGGTATGTACACGTTACCCAGTCTGTGAACCCCCCTCTCCCTCAACTCAACATCGTCGGCCTCAAAGAAACCCCTATAGTAGACCCCGCCTAGAGCCCTAGCAATATCGTGATCTAAAGCCCCTGTAGTGGTGATAACCAGGTTGAAAAACCTCCCCCTCACAAGCTGGGCCAGAACACCTCTAAGCCCTGTAGCCACGAGATTACCTGTAAACGATAGGATCCTCAAATCACTTACGCTCAAACCCTCTCTTAGAATCCTCACAGCCTCCCAAACCCTTGAAGCGGTAAAACCATGAATAACCCCGTAAGCCTCAACGAGATCACAAACCCTCATATCACCTGAAACCCTAACATCCCTTACAGGCTCCAACCCCAAAGCCACCCTAACCCCCTCCACCAGCCCGTCTTAAAAGTATTTGACATCTAAAAGCCATTGACCATCAACCTACACTACTAAAACCTGGTGTGGAGGTGGGAGGTGTGAGAAGAGGGCTGTCCCCCCTGGTGGCAACCATAGTATTGATAGCTTTCACAGTGCTAGGTGGGGTTATAGTATACGAGTTCTTCATGAAAACAGCTGAATCAGCAATGGCCTCAGGTGAAACGTTAATAGTATCAGCTACAAAAAGCTACTTCGACAACACAAGAGTTCTAGTTCAAGTAGACATGGTTAACGGCTACAGAACTAACATAACTATAAAGGGGTTTAACTATATAACACCAGCAGCTACCCCTACAAACGCTCAAATAGTCTCCGGAAGCCCCAATGTAAACCTAGTGCCTGGAGCTAAGTACACAGTAATCCTCCTCGTCCCCTCAGATGCTAAGGCAATTGTTATATCATATAAGGCTAGGAACCAGAATTTAGTGGAGACGGTAGCCATAGGTTGAGCACTATCTATCTCCATCCTTCTTTTCTCCCCCTTTTAATGTTAACGTTTACGGTGATGTTGGATGTTTAGAATTGTTATTGAGAGACTTTCTAGGAGGTTCTCGGAGAGGGGGGTTGAGGTCAAGCCTAGGGTTGGGTTTGAGAGTTTAGGTGTTCCTGAGGATTGGAGGATCTCGGCTCATTACAGGGTTGGAGCTGTTCAATACTACCTATATACTGACGATAATGGTATGACTAGGCTTAGGTTCATTGAGCCTCCTCCCCCACCGGCTGAGAGGCTTAAGGACCTCGTTGCAGGTATAGCTAGGCCTTCTAGTGAAGCTGAGAGATACCATGTGGAGAGGTCTTTAAGCGGCTACGGCCCATTATATCCTCTTATGATTGACGGTAATATCGAGGAGGTGGCCTTGGAGGGGTATCATTCTAGGGTGTCCGTCATCCACAGACTTGTCCCGGCTAGGTGGGTTGACGTTGATTTGAAGCTTGACCCAGCCACGGTGGATTCTCTTGTTCTACAGCTTTCAAGGAAGTCTGGTAGGGTAGTTAGCCTCCTTGCACCTTACGCTGAGGGGTTGACAGGTGAGGGTTATAGGGTTGCTGTAACCTTCATGAGGGAGGTTTCTAGGTTTGGTAGTAGCTTTGTTATAAGGAAGTACCCTGAGAAGCCCGTTACACTAGCAGATATGATAGCTTCTAGGACCCTCTCCCCACTTATGGCCGCCTACCTTTGGATCCTAGTTGAAGCTCAGGCTTTCATAGTGATAATAGGTAGTATGGGTGCTGGGAAGACAACGTTACTCCAAGCACTCACAGGCCTCATACCACCCTACTACAGAGTTGTAACCATAGAGGATACCCCTGAGCTCCGCCTATCAAATCCACACTGGGACTCCCTTATAACCAGGGTTTCAATACCTGGCGAGTCTCTAACGGAGATAGGGTTAGAGGATTTACTTAAGTTTGCTTTGAGGAGGAGAGCTGAGTATGTTATAGTAGGGGAGGTTAGGGGGAGGGAGGCTAGACTACTAGCTCAAGCTGCCGCACTAGGCCACGGCTCTATGACCACGTTCCACGCTGACAGCCCCGAGGCTGCCATACTTAGGTTACAGATGGAGCCTATAAGCTTACCACAATTATTCCTAAAACTAATAACATCCATGGTTCACGTGAGAAGAGTACCAGTGTATGGAGGTAAAGTTAGGAGGAGGGTTTACAGTATAACAGAGGTGCAGGACGAAGACTTGGTTACAGTGTTTAAGCTGAACCCGCACGACGACTCGTTCAACCCCAACAGCCCATCTGAGGTTGTAAAGGCTAGTAGTAGGCTTGAGGATGCGTGGATTAAGCTGGGAATTCCCCATGGAGAGCTGGATAAGGAGCTTGAGAGGAGGGCCGAGCTCCTGGAAAAACTCGCTGGGGTCGACCCGGATAATTTCTACAAAGCTGTAACAAGGTTCTATTTAACAGAGTACGGGGAGGTTCTAAGGCAGTGAAGGGGTATTTAAGGGCTTTGGCCGAACTTGGTGCATATGTTGATCTACACTTATACAGGCTCTGGGATCCAGAGCTCTACGGACCGGAGCCCAGTAGGTTCTTTAGATTAATGTTTAAAGCTTCCCTATCCCTAGCTATAGTGCTAACAATCCTAGCACCTCTCCTACTCTTAAAGGGGCTTGCGGGCCCCATTGTGCTCGCACTCCCCCTAGCCCCCCTACTCCTCTCTTATACCATGCCAACAGTCTGGAGGGTTATCCTAGGTTCTGGGGTTGATAAGGAGCTCCCAGCAGTGTTAGCATATCTCATTCCCTACACTAGAACCCCTATTAACATAGCAGATCTCATAGCTATGCTTAAAGGTGAGGGCTACTTCTGGACTAAGTTTGAAGCTTCAAGGCTTAGATTCCTGTTAAACCTAGGTTACGACCCTCTAACTGCTTTAAAGAAGCTTGCCGAGACAACCCCCTCCAGGGGTTTAAGCGAGGTTCTAAGGGATTATATTAATGCTCAAACATTGGGGGTTTCAAGGGGTCAACTTACACTCATACTCTTCAAACATGCAATGGACTCTATAAGGGATCAGTGGAGATCTCATATAGAGTTTGGAAGAGTTGTGGCGGAAGGCGTGGTTGCAGCCGTCGTGTCAATGGCAGCATTAGCCCCCCTAGTCCTCCTAGGCGGAGGTTACCCGGTGCTCCTAGTTACTATCCCAGCTGTTGTAGCTCCAGCCGGGGCCTTAGCCATGCTGGCAACTAGACCCACCATAGGAGAGTATAGGCTATCCTACTTCGAGCTACTCCTAACAATAACCGTTCCATTTATAGCTATCATAATCAACTTCAAGGTCTCACTTGAAGCTGGCTTAGCGTACCTACTAGGTATGACCATAGTAGTGGAGGCTATAGCCGTGGGGTTTAGAAGGCTTAGCTCAACAGCCATGAAAGAGCTAAGGCTAGCAGTCGAGGAGGCAAGACTGGGGCTCATACCAGAGGAGAGGCTCGCTAAAGCTGAGAGGGTAGCTAGCGGGATTGTTAAAACTATAATTTCAGCGTCGAAGATAGCGGGTACCATGGGCATCGGAGAGGCGTTAAACCAGATCCTATCATTAGTGGAAGAGGCTCAAAGACACGCTAAGTCGGCCTCACTCCAGGCAACAATACTAGCTGTGCTCTCAGCCATATCTATACCCATAGCAATATACGGGCTGGACTTGCTCAAGAACGCTGTTGAAACAAGCAATATAAGCATTGTAGACCCCACCTCAATAACATACATAATCTGGCTGATAGCAATAACATCCCCCCTGGTAGCACTTCCAGCCTCAATACTACAAAGAGGATGGCTAATATCACCCCTATACCCACTCCTAACACAAGCCCTTGTAATGACCACACTAAAAATACTACACTTACACTAAGAGAGGAAAACCTGAAGCCCCCGAAGCCGAGCTAGTTGCGAGAACGTTACGGCTACAAAAGACTTAAACTCCTGACAGCGCGCACACACCCAGCTCATAGGAGATTGCTACCCCCTAAGCTACGAGCTCTCTCCCAGCTGAAATGTGATACCCCAAGCCCGGGGATCTGGAAGTGGGATGGGAAGCGCGATTCTCGCCGGAGAACCGGCAAACTACTTGAATGCTATAGAGCCTCCCGAGGATGAGGGGGGAGGGTTAGCCCGCTACTCTAGGCCTTAAATCTTTAAAGTTTTATATACTGGAGGCTTATACCTTTAAAGGCGGGTTTGGACTAGTGTTATACGGCTTCCCGGTGGCTCCACATGGGCAGATATGGTTCTGAGAAGAGGTATCTCGGCATCGTTAGGTCGGTAGCCCCTATGGGGTTGATTGTGGTTTCTATGGATAGGAGGAAGCCTATACCGTTAGGCTCTAAGGTCTACTTCCGCGATGATAGTGGTGCATACAGGGAGCTTGGGGTAGTTGTAGATGTTATCGGTAACGTTGAGAGACCCCATGCTGTAGTTAGGGTTCACGAGAGGAGTTCGCTTAACGAGATCCCCATAGGCTTAGATGTACTTTATGAGCTGAGATCCCCTAGGAGCCACCGGGGGGCTGTGAGGAGAGGTAGGTGAGACGCTTTGGAGGATTGGGATGTAGAGTTCTTCCAGGACATCCCCTCGCTTGAGTGCCCTGGAGAGGTAGTTACAACACCTGAGGGTTATAAGGTGTGTGCCGTTACGGGTGAGGTTTTAGGGGAAAACCTTATATCCGATGAGCCTGAGAGGTTTTTCAAGGAGGAGCCTAGAAGCGGTCCTAGGGTCGGTAGTCCTATAACGTACACCCAGCATGATATGGGTATTAGTGTAAGTATAGAGCCTAGGAAGCCCTCTAACCCTCTTAAGAGGGCTAGTAGTCTGGTTAAGGGGATTAGAGGGGCTAGGGTTGCTAAGAGAGATGTATGTAGGGTAGTAGTTTTACAATATGCTAACGATATCGCTAGTAAGCTTGAACTACCTAAAGCTGCCAGAGAGGATGTAGGCTTCATACTCCAGAGATTCCTGGCTAGGGAGAAGGTTAATGGCGATAGGGAGAGGAGATGCTTGGTAGCAGCTGCAACTCTAAAGGTCATTGAGAGGTATAATCTGGATATAGCTCAGAACGAGGTTTTAGAGCTCCTAGAAGTAGATCACATGTGCGTATGGGAGGCTAAGAACAAACTACACGAGAAGGGGGTTCTAGCGGAGTTCGCTAAAACAATATACGGTAGAGGAGGCCAAGAGAGGCTCCTAAGTAGGGTTGAAACATACGTTGCTAAGATCGTATCCGAGCTAAAACTAGGGGACGAGGTTAGAAGAGATGCCATGGAGTTTATAAGAGCTACCCAGAAGAACGGCAAAAACCTCTACGGTAAAAGACCTGAAACAATAGCAGCTGCCGCAGTATACCTAGTAGCTAGACTACACGGCCACGACAACGTCAACCAGAACGTGGTAGCTAAAATCGTTAAAATAAGGGAATCAAATGTAAGAAAGCTCTACAGATACCTCATGGACGGCATGGTAGTACTAGTTCCACTCTAATTCCTATTACAAACACGTAAAACAGGCTTAATAGAGCCTCCCATGGCAAATCTAATGACCTCCTCCCCGCACCCTGGGAGACCTCTAGGCCCCCTCAAGTGGTTTGTCGAATCTCCGCCTTGAAAGAACACTCCTCATCTCTCCATTTGGATCCCCATGCTTGGGGCATCACCTTTCAGGACCGAGGGGCCTCGGCCCCGGTGGGTCCATCGGATCCCCCTTATCACACCGGCTCCTCTCAGTCTTTCAAAAGGTTAACTCAGACTTAAACCTCTCCATTCCTGCCTTGAAAAGGCGAGGTCTGCCAAGCTTTAACATCGTAAAGGCGGGGAGCTCTTTAAGGAAGAGCTACCATTTACTGGAGAGATGCCTTTTAGCAGGATTGAGAGTTTAGAACGTAGTGCTACCAGAAGGCTTATGGGGCTACTTCAATAAACCAGGTGGTTGGCATACTTAGCTCCCCGCCTTAGGGTTGAAAGCCTTTAATCTAGCTTTTTAGCTGTGATTCCCTCCGTATACTTAGGGATCCATGTGATTGCAGAGGTTAAAGCCCACCTTAAGGTAACAGATGAGGGTAAGGTGGTTATCGAGAAGTGTTTAGATCAAGAGTTTTGTGCTAATTTGGTGAGAATAGGGGTTGCTGACCTCAGGGGTAATGTTGAGCTCCTAGAAGCGTTACATCTCCTAGCAACTCGTAGAATTGCAATTGAGGGGAAGACGGGGTGGGAGGAGGCTCTTAAGTATGCTAGGAAGTTTAATATAAAACTATCACTTTTCATGGTATACCATGACTTAAGGAAGAAGGGTAGGAAGGCTAAGCTGGGAACCAGACCTGGCACTCTGATATTAAACATTGGATCGAGGAGAACAGAGATACTAGTCTTAGAGGAGGGTGTCCTAATGACGTTAGAGGACCTAGCTGAGTGGAGTAGATCATCTATGTCGTCTGGCTACGAGCCTGTAATAGCCATAGTTGATAGGTATGGGGTAATAACATACTACGAGGCTAGAGCGGTGAATAGTATAACGTGAACTCCTCGAAGGCCAGGATTCCAACGACCTCTTCCCTAGCTCTTTAAAGGGCAGAGGAGAGGTTAGCGAGCTCTATGAGCTACTATGGAGACACTGGGTACTCTCAAGGGTTATAGCGTTCAGAGGGTATGGTATAGAGGTTGAAATCGTACCAGAGCACTACACAAGCAAAGAACGCTCAATATGCTGTGAGGTACACGAGAAGAGAGAGTTCACAGAGGACTACACATCTGCAATACGGCTGGGGGAAAGATAAACGCTGATGTAAACGCAGCACTAAATATAGCGAGAAGAATAGGATATGAGATAAGGGGATGAGGAAGATTGAAAGCTACCTTGTAACACATAATGGTGTTAAACCATTAATCCCCGACCGGAGGGGTAACACCCTAGACCTAGAGGTTCGAAACCCCGCCCTTTAAAGGGCGGGGAGGGGTCATGGTTAGGTAGTGTTCCTTAACTGATTGAGGTCTACTGGTGGGGAGATTGTCTCTTTAAGTATGGAGATGAGGTCTTATACTTTCTTAGTTATTTAACTGTTTCATGGTATGCGTAGATCTGGTGTAGGCTTTTGAGGGATGTTGTTGCGGAGCTTAGGAGTTTGGAGAGGTTTTTGAGGATTAAGCCTTTATACTTTGACCTTGAGAGCATGGAGTTCGTGTGGCTCGACACTAGGCTTATCCCGTTCGAGGAGGTTTATAGGAGGACTAGAGAGTATAGGAGGGTTGCTGAGGCCATAAAGGGTATGGAGATTAGAGGTGCTCCGGCTATAGGTGTTAGTGCAGCCTTCGGATTAGCCCTCGCTGCCTTGGAGAGTAAATCTTCAAGTGTAGAAGCTCTCATTGAGGATCTAGAGGTTGCTAGGAGAGTTTTAGCTTCAACGAGGCCTACGGCTTTTAACTTATTCTGGGCTCTTGATAGGGTTATGAGGAGAGCTTATGAGGAGGCCTCTAGGGGTGGTGTGGATAGGGTTGTTAACAGTGTTTTGGAGGAGGCTTTGAAGATATATGTTGAGGATATTAAGACTAACGTTGAGATAGGAAGGGTTGGTTCTAAGCTGGTGGAGGACGGGCAGGCTATCCTAACGCATTGTAATACAGGAGCCCTAGCTACAGCTGGTTTCGGTACAGCCCTAGGTGTTGTGAGATACGCTTGGTATGAGGGTAAAAGGGTTAGAGTTATAACAACTGAGACTAGACCCTTACTCCAAGGAGCTAGGCTTAACGTTTGGGAGCTTAGGAAGGAGGGTATACCTGTAAAACTAATAGTAGATAGCGCTGTAGCTCTAACACTACTAGAGGGTATGGCGGATCTAGTCCTCGTTGGAGCAGATAGGATAATATTGACGGGGCATACTGCAAACAAGATTGGAACACTACAGGTGGCCTTAGCAGCTAAGCATGCAGGTAAACCCTTCTACGTTGTAGCCCCCACAAGCACCATTCAGAGGAGCTGGGATCCGAGAGAGATAGTTATTGAGGTGAGAAGCTCAGAGGAGGTTAGAACTGTTATGGGGAAAACATACCTGACTCTAGAGGATGTAGACGTGTACAACCCCTCATTTGATGTAACCCCACCTGAGCTCATAACAGCTTTTATAACCGAGGTGGGAGTCGTGGAGAGGCCTTTCGAGAAAAACATACCACTAGCGTTAAGCTCACCTAGACACTAGAGGAGCCCTCCCAATCTTAACCTCAACCAGCCCACAATATCCTCTAGGAGAGGGGATTGTAATGGAGTCTCTTAACACCCTCATCTCAACCCAGCCTCCCAGCGTTGAAAACCTAGCTTCTAGGAGTGGGTAGTAGGTTTTAACCTCGAAGACCCCATCGGCCATCGTAGGGTTTACCACCGCGAACCTAGCCACCTCTCCTTCAAAAGATGTGAGTATGGGTTGCACTCTATAGCTTCTAACATGTCCTAAAGGACTTGAGGGGGCCTCGTGAACGCTCCATCTAACGGCTCTCTCGATGAGGAGCCTGGAGGCCTCAACATAGCCTCCGGGGGCTAGAGAGAGTTCTCCCTCAAACCTTAACGTTACGAAACCCTTGTAGGCTGTGATCTCGAAGGTTCTAGGTGAGGCTACAGCTAGAGACCCTCTAGGTCCTTCTATCACAGCTGAGACTCCTCGGAATAGCCCGTCTCCTTTAAACTTATAAAAGGAGAGTATGTGCATTAAGCTAACATTGTAGTCTCTGTATGGATGTTCTACGGTAACCTCCATACTCCCATCAGCTTTCATTGTGAGAGCTCCTGGAAGCGATGCCAAGGCGTAACCCCCACCTTTAACTAAGGTTAGAAAGCCTGTTTTAGCGAAGTCACCTTCAACGTTGACGTTGAAAACTCCTAGTTTTATCTTTGCTCTCCCAGGGGTTACGGGGGGCTTAGGGCAGGAGGCTATAAGCCCGCTGTGGAGCGGCTCCAGGTCTATGGGTGTAGCGGTGGTATCATCAACTCTAATACATCCACTTAAACTAAGACCACCTTCTAAGAGTAGGGGAGCTATAGGTTTCCAGCCAAGGGGGTTGAAAATTCCAGGTTGCCCACTACTACCAATAAACTTAATCAAACCAAAGACAATTTCCCTAACATCTAGCACGTTAACGTTAAGGGGGACCTCTCTAGAAGGCTCTAGGGGAGCTTCGCTTACGAGCTCACCACCATTAACAACAACCTCGTAAATCCCACCATAATCCCATTTAAAACCATCTGCGCCATCAATAGAAACATCGAAGAACCCAAGATGATTTAAAATAGCGGGAGCCCCATAAAACCTAAGTAAATCCCTAGATCCCAGAACCCTCTTTACCAACGAAACCCAATCGGGGCCAATAACACTACACGCCATAGACGATAACATAACCCCTTCCACCGTTTCTCAGTAGATGGCAGCCCACTACCCTAATATTCGCTGGTTTCAGGCTCCCACCATCTACCTCTCAACGGTTCACGAGACTCAAACCACCCTACAGGAGCTGTCAGCCTTCGGTTACCCGATGGTACTCTACTCCCCTCCAGGCAATCTCGGGCCCAAAAGGCTCATAGGCCTCAAGACCTCATCGGCCACGACAGGTACAAAAGTAGCGTGGGGGCTTCATAAATTCAACATATGCGACTTCCTAGACGAGCACTCAACATCAGCATATGTAATAGCACTAAGGAGACCTCATACATAAAAGCATGTAAATGATATGAATAACCACGAAAATAGAAACAGCTTCCTAACCCTAGACCTAGAAAAGGCAAGGTGGTCAGAGTGACCCCCTCCCCGCATCCCTAGAGGCCTAGCTATATGCTAGGCCTCTCCGAGCGGTTTGTCGGGTCTCCGCTCGGACGCGCACACCTCATCTTTCTATCGGATCCCCATGCTTGGGGCATCACATTTCAGGGCCAGGGGCCTCGGCTCCAGCGGGTTCACCGGAGCTCCCTCCCCACGCTGGCTCCTCTCCACCTTCACTTGTATGCGTCCAAGCTTTAAATTTATTTCGCTAGTAAAATTTATAAGGTTTGCTTGAGCACTTTATAGGGGTGTTTTATGGTTTTGGGTTGTATCGTCTGGGTTACTGGTACTGTTGCTAAGATTACGACTAGGGGGCTTGGTCTAGGGATATATGTTCCAGCATAGCTCCAGGGTAAGCTTGAACCACTAAAAGGTCATAGAGTTCTGGTACTGGTGATCTCAGATGATTGTAAGGAGGGCTATAGTAGTAAAACTACCTCCTAACGTGGACTGTGACATCCTGAGATTACAGGCTCTAACAAACCTAGCGTACAGGTACGGGGATCTAGAGATATGCCCTGAGGACCTACCGAGGACAGCATGCACGGAGCGAGTCCCCTAAGAGTAAAGGAGGAGTTACTCACACTTCCACTAACCGCTCTCCTCAATCTTTCTAACCTTAACCTTCCTCTCTGTATAGCCTTTAGCGTGAGCTACTATATGGAGCATTAGATCCCTAGGGGTGTGGAAGAGAGCATCCTCACATATAGGGCATATATACAACCCATCCTTGTTAATCTTAACATATATAAGTGAGCCTTCATACTCAACCTTCACTAGATCACCGCTCAACAAACCACCCACCCCTATTACTATAGAAGGAAGCTTTAAAGGAGTTAGGATACCCTTATATTAAGTGGCCCCGCCCTCTCACATCCTCCGACAGCCCCATGGGGGGTACGAGGATGAAGGAGGACCGGTAAGGCGGGGCACAACACTAAGACACCTCTACCTTGAATGTAACATCCCGCCAGTTCTGAATCTGTTTCAAGTTTTATATTGGTTTATAAGGGTTGATGCTAGAGAACCCTCAACCTCACCTTATAAAAAGCCTAGTATACAGGGATATAACCTTCAATCAAAACACTATATAGAGACCTCCCCCGCTAGAGAGGTTAAAATGTTAAATCAGAGCAGCCACAGGATGCGGGGTTCCCCCACAGCAATGAACCGGAGGAGAGACAGTGAAGGTGGAGCTGTGAGCTGGGGTCACCTAAAGCGGGCAAAAGCTAATGATATGATGGGGTGGTGATAGAAAGCCCCACATGAAGTCAATGAAGCCAAGGGCTTCAAGGAGGTTTATATCGTTTAACATTAAATCTCCTTGAAGCCTAACCCCCTAGCAATGTCTACCGCATACAAGTGGGAGATAATATGTGGGAATCTCCTTCCCTAGAGTATTAGGTTGTTTGGAGCTTGGAGGTATGTTCCGGTTTTAGATTGTGCTAGCTAACTAGGGATGATGTAGAGTGAAGCTTAAATACCCCCACACTCAACTAAGACCATGGGGGCCTGCGGAGAAGAAAACAGATGTGCAGCAATAGAAAACATAGTAGAAACCAACGATTACAAAGCAATACACCAGAACAAGAGCTCCCATGGTGCAGAATCCATTACATGGAGTTGAAAGCTTTTTAATTCACCTTAATACACCGTAAGCCTTAGCTAGGTTAGTTGTTGTGCCTTTAGATTGTTGTGCGTTTATAAGGTTACCTTGTTTTACGTTCTTCTGGTGTTGTGTTTTGTGGAGGATTAGAGATAGTTATGAGGTTGAGGAGCCTTTTTCATGGGTTTTTGCTTTGCTAGCTTTGATATTCGCCTTTAAGGGTCTGGATGTTTTTAACCCGTCTAAGCTGGTATCCCCTATTCTCGTGGGTGTTGTTATTGGTTTTGTGGCTCACGAGCTGGCTCATAGGGGTGTTGCTAGGATGTATGGCATGTCTGCTCATTTTGTGGCTTTCATTCCAGGTCTTCTACTTACGTTTTTATCTGGGTTTCTCCCTGTTAAGATAATAGCTCCTGGCTATGTTAGAGCTGTTCCTTTGTATGGTTTTTGGCATTATAGGGGTTTCCTCTATTCTGTTGCTGCAGGTCCTTTAACCAACATAATTATATCCATCGCGTCTCTGGCTACTATAAGCCTTGTAGGCTATAGAGCGTTCCTAGAGCCTGTAGCATTTGTTAACGCCTGGCTAGCTTTCTTCAACCTACTACCGATACCCCCTCTAGACGGTTCTAAGGTGTTCGCTCTAAATAAGATCTTGTGGCTCGCCCTAATAGCCTCCTCCATAGTACTCTTAATGATAACAGGCTTCTAGTTGAATTTATAGCCTCCAGCTAACCCTACTATCTAGGTGCAACCCTATGCCTGAAAACCCCGATTCACAGAACATGAGGGGCCCAGATCTAATGAAGGCTCTCACGAAAGTCTATGTCGATGACGAGATAACAGTCCTAATAGCACCTGATGATGCGAGCTTGGAAAACCTTATACTAGAAATAGTAAGAAGTAGTGGTGGTATAAACATTAGAGAATTGAGAAGAGCGTTCTCCGGTATAAGTAGTGAGGATAAGATTAGAAGAGCTGTAAACAAGCTGGTAAGGATGAATAAGGTGTACCTAGACGGTGAGAATGGAACACTATATCCTGTAGAGCTCTAGGAAACCCGTCTTAAACAGCGGTTTCCCCGGTTATAAACTAGGAAACAAAGGGATTACCAGCCCAGCCGTTTAATATAGGGTCTTATGCCAGCACATCATAAAGGGTATAGGGTTTGGAGGTTAAAGCTTACATAGGCATAGATGTTATGAGCAGGCTTACAGAACGAGTACTAAGAGAATTCCAGCTATACGTAGCCGAAGTCTACGGTATAAAAGTTGATATCAGCATAGTAGAACTCCCTCTAGCCGATGGTGAAGGAGGAGGGGAGATACCGCTCACCATGATAGACGGTAGAGTGGTGGCAGCCGGAGAACCCCCATCGATTACGAGACTTGTAGATGAAATGTTCCAATGTATAGAGCTAGAGCACATTAAAACCATAATGGGGTTCCCTGTACTAGAGGAGGAGGTCCTCGTAGAGTTTTAACACTACCTTCAGAGACGGATGGGAAGAGGGCTCCGCCCAGGTACTGGAGGATAGGAGAAAGTGGTGGCTAGGGCTGGGAGCTCTCTCAGCTTGTCCAGGCTCCTACTGCTAGAAGGCGTTTAGCTGGCCGTAGGGACGGTGGTTTAGGCTTTATGAAATTAAATAGTTAATAAACCTCTCCTGCCCTAACTAATCATGGGGTTGCTATGCTTCTAAGGCTACCTGCTAGGTTTGAGGTGTTCGGGGCTGTAAGGTTTTATGATGTATCTGAAGTTGTAAGCTTGAATAACATGGGTTTTCGGGGTGTTGGCGGTGTTTTCGGGCTTGATAGAGATAGTTTGGTTGATATGGCTTCTAAGACGGCTATAGTTGTCCCTGTTAAGGATGAGGATCCATGGGTTTTCGAGGGGGTTATCAAGGCAGTTCCTCTAGCCTCCCCTCTTATAGTTGTCTCTGCTTCTTCCAGGGAGGGTGTTGATATTTATAGTCACGAGGTCGAGGTCGTAAAGCTTATGAATAGGCTTTCCGGGAGGAGGGCTGTTGTAGTTCATCAGAGGGATAGTGTTTGGGTTGAGGTTCTCTCGGATACAGAGCTTAGAGGGATGCTGGATGGTAGCGGTGTTAGGTATGGTAAGGGTGAGGGCATGATACTAGGTGTCCTCGTAGCGTCATGGCTTGGGGCTAGGTATGTTGGCTTCATAGATAGTGATAACTACGTTCCAGGAGCTGTTAGCGAGTATGCAATGGCTTACTATACTGGTTTAGCAATGCTTGAATCAAGGTATCCAATGGTTAGGATAGTATGGCCTCATAAGGGTAAGTTGCCTACAGGAGATATTATATTTAGGAAGAGGGGTAGGGTTTCAATGCATACAAACGCAATCCTTAACAACGCGTTATCCAACATTAAGAAGGTGGAGACAGATGTTGTAAAGACCGCTAATAGCGGAGAACACGCTATGAGCCTAGATTTAGCCCTTAAAATACCGTGGGCTGGGAGATTCGCTGTTGAGACAGAGGAGCTCGTAGCAATCTTAGAACAATGTTATGTGAACGTTGAGTTTAAAGGAGAAACATGCCCCCTGGCACCTGAGGGTGTGAGGATACTCCAGGTTGAGACGAGAAGCCCTCACATACACGCTGAGAAGGGGGATGAGCATTTAGCTAGGATGGCTGCCGAGAGTCTCGGTACTATATATCATTCCTCTCTAGCTGATAACGATCTTAGGGTTAAAATCAAGGTTACGCTGATAGAAAACTACTACTATGATGAGGAGCCTCCCCAGCCTAGAATTTATACTCTAAACCACGTAGACCCCAGCAAGGTTATCTCAGAGTATCTCTCGTTAAGCGAGATAGCAGTGGATACTGGATACTAGGGGTTGTTGGTGGGATGTTGTATAAGGCTAGAGCGGTTATCCTAACGGATATCGATGGAAGTATGATTGGGTATAATGGTAGTAGGGATGGGGTAAGGGAGGCTGTAGAGCTCCTCAACGCTCTCCACATACCAGTAGTACCTGTAACAGCTAAAACAGCCCATGAAATCCTATACCTAGGCGAGGAGCTAGGCTTTGCAAGTGAAGGTTTAATAGCTGTTGTTGAGATGGGTGGAGCAATATGTTCTACAACACACCTGCCACTCTTCGAAGACCCCATCGAAATTAAGGGTCTACAATGCAACCCTCTAGGAGATCTTATAACAGAGTTCGAGCATATGGTTGAGGAGGCTCTGGAGGGTTGCAAGAGTGTAAGGTTATCGAGAGCAAGCCTAGAGGATGCTGAGAGGATACTGGGCTTGAAAGGCTTAGAAGCTCTCCTAGCAACAAAGAGGTTGTTCCTAGAGGTTGTGTGGAGCGATGATAGGAAGTGCTTAGAGGAGGCCTCTGAGAAGCTCTCCAGATCGGGGTTAAATACGTTCCTAGGCAGGAGATTCCTACATGTGGGGTCGCATAGGGGTAAAGGGGAGGCGGTACTAAAACTACTTGAAATACTAAAGATCGTGACGATCGGCAAACCTAAGATAGTGGGAATAGGGGATAGCGAGGCCGACATAGAGTTCCTAGAACTGGTAGACGAGCCCATAATAATACCTCAGAACAGCATATCAACAAACCTTAGACTTAGGAGATCGGACTACACGATAGCACCACACCCAGCCCCACAAGGATGGATATGGGTGGCAAGACACATACCACTTAAGATGTAGCATTACGCGTGAGCCACAAAACCCTCTAAACGCTTCTAATAGTAACTCTTAAACCCTCAGGCGAATACCTATAACCTGGAGGGCCCGTAGCTCAGCTTGGTGGAGCGCCCGGCTGATAACCGGGAGGTCGGGGGTTCGAATCCCCCCGGGCCCACCATGAGATAGTAGAAACAGACCTAGCTCATCCCTGAGAATGATAAGAGATAGGCTGTTACAGCTCTTAAACCTAAATACCACTATACACCCTTAATCTCGTTCAGTCAGGGGCTCAAGCTTCATGGGGTTTATGTTATTTGATATTGTGCCCCATGAAAGCCCTTGGCTTGGCTCTAGGATGCGACCTCCTCCTCCCCGCATCCCCAGGAGGCTTTTAAAGCCTCCCTCAGGCGGTTTGTTGAATCCTCCGCTCAGAAGTGCTCACATCACTCTTTCAGCGTCTCCATCCTAGGGGGATCACATTTCAGGGCTGGGGGTCACGGCCCCAGTGGGGCCATCGAGATCTCTCTTCCCACGCTGGGTGGCTCAATTATAGTTGTATTAACCTAGCCTTAAACCTCTCCACTTCCGCCTTGGAAGGCGAGGCTTTCGGTTGTAAATATATGTTATCATACATAACTATGTTAAAGGGGGGAGGTGGGAGGCTGTAGGATGTGGAGAGTTAACAGTTTTATGTAGCGCCATCCTTAAGGTTTAGAACTGCTGTTTTTAAACCTAAAATGTTAGTAAACAACTAGTGGGTGAGCGTTTTGACGAGAGATGGGGAGACTTTAACAAAGACTCCAGAGGAGGACGCTGAGAGGAGGTGGGTGGCGTTAATGATGAAGACTGCCAGGAAGTATCATAAACTCTGTCCCTATTTTGATAAGAAGACTACGCAATGTCTCCTAATGGTTACTGTTGAAGGTAGAGTTGGTAGGTGTGATAGGGATGGTAAGTACGATGGCTGCCCTATCCTGGTAAAGTTCCTGGAGAGACTCTACAGATATCATGTGGAGAGAGGTAGAGTGCTACCTAGGGATTTCCAGGATGTGGTCAACCAAGCGTTTATAGTATAGAGTGTACTTAGAGTACGCTGGGAAACACAATTACAATGAAATAACAGGAGGGTGGCCTTCCTTGAGGTTGAAGTATGAAGGGTTCTTCGAAGTTCCTAAAGGCCGTATCGAGGTATACCAATTTCTAGTAGACCCCCGAAAGTTCGCTAGAGCACTTCCAGGCTTCAAGAACGTGGAGGTTACGGGTGAGGGTGAGTTTAAAGTTGATTTAACCATCAACATAGGGCCTTTAAGAGGCGACGCCACAGTTACGGCTAGGTTCGTGGAAGCTAGAGAGCACAGCCACGCCAAAGTCACGGGTAGGGGTAGAGGTGCCGGTAGCACCCTAGATTTCACCCTAACATTTACAATAGACGAGACCAATACTGGGTCTAAGATCAACTGGGCGTTCGAAGGCACTGTAGGGGGCCTAGCGGCATCGATAGGAGGGAGAGTCTTAGATAGTATAGCCCGCAATATAATAAACGATGCAGTCAACAATCTAAAGAACCAACTACTAAACCTCTAGACGCTAAGCTACCTAGTTACAACTAAAAGCCTCATCTCCCTAGGAAAGCCCCCACATCTCATGCTCTACTATGAGGTCTAGAGGTCTCCTCAACTCTAGCTCCTCTTAAGTCTGAACCACCTCAGGCGGTCAAATGTGATGTGTTTAGGAGTTTAAAGTGCTCCTAATCCCACGTGCTACGTTAAATTATGTGGCTCATGTGAATTCATGTGAAACTTAAAAGGTGGGCTGGGCCCACCTCATATATATAAGAGTTTAAGTTATTCAATTCCTAGCACTGCTATGGTGGTTACCTTTGAGTAGTAGTCCTATTAGGTATGATGAGAGTTTCCACGATTTCTTTAGGCTTGTAGAATCTCTGTTAGTTAAGGAGTTGGAGTTTGTTGTGGCAACAGTTGTTAGCGTTAAAGGGTCGGCGGTTGCCAAGGTAGGGGCTAAAGGCGTTATATTACCTGACGGTAGGGTTTTAGGCTGGCTTGGGGGGTGGTGTAGTGAGAACGCTGTGGTCCTTGCAGCTCTTGATACCTTGAGGAGGGGGTCTCCTAGGTTGTTAAAGCTGGTTATGTCTGGGAGCGAGCTTAGACAGGTTAGTGAGGATATCATTGAGGTTGGAACCCCCTGTGGTGGAGAAGTTCTATTATATGTAGAACCAGTATACCCTAAGCCTCAGGTTATAATCTTCGGGAATAACAGGGTTTCTAAAGCCCTCGCTAAGCTAGCTAGCGTGGTAGGGTTTAAAGTCGCGGTTGTTGACTCTACGGCTTCGAGAGAGGAGTACCCGGAGGCTGACGTGGTGGTTAACAGCTTATCTGAGGCGTCGAAGCTTAGATATGATAGGCACACCTACGCTGTAGTGGCCACTATGGGTAGGACGGAGCTCGACGTAGAGATAATAAACTTCCTAGTTGACAAAAGCCTAGAGCGTATATTCCTCATAGCTAGCGTTAACAGAGCCGAGGAAGTGCTTAGAATACTGCTAAGGGGAGGTAGGAAGCTCGATGAGCTCAAAAAAGTAGTAGCACCTTCGGGGATTGATATTGGAGCTATAACACCTGAAGAGCTAGCCCTAAGTATAATAGCTGGTATTGTAGCTTATAGGAGAGGGGGTTCAGGGGAGTTCTTAACCAAGGTTAAAGGGGATCCTCTTAGAAAACTTGCTAGATCCGAGGGTCAGGTAGAACAGGAAGCTAGAGTACCGGTTACCTCAACTTAACAATAACAATCCTCTGGAAATCCCTATCAATAACCCCTATAACACCATAGCCTTCAAGAAGCCTTAAAGCCTCTTCGAGATCCCTCTCTAAACTCTGAAAACCTACTAAGACAAGCTTAGAACCTCTACCAGCCTTTCTAATATTGGTCAGCAAAGCCGCTAAAACCCCACCACACCTCGGACTCTCGACACTTAGATCAACTACATTAACCTCACTCACACTAACCCGCCCTAAGCCCTCTATCGAGTATAGGGTAGTCTATCCTTAATAAATATGTGTTCTAAGAGAGATTAAAATCGACTTCTACTCGCAAACTTTGTAATTAATATTTAGACCCTGTGGTTTCTAGAGTGGAGATAGACTTGAGAGTGGCTTCAGTTGTTTTAGCCGCTGGGTTGTCGAGGAGGATGGGTTTTAACAAGCTGGTAGCTCCTGTTTGTGGTAAGCCTCTGTTACAGCACGTTTTGGATCTTGTAGCTGGAGTAGGGCTATTCTCTGAGAGGGTTTTAGTCTTAGGCTATATGCATGAGGCTGTCTACAGGAGTATTGATAGGTCTATTCTAAGTATGTTCAGGGTGGTGGTTAATGAGAGTTACTCTGAGGGTTTAGGCTCCTCTGTGAGGAGGGCTATTATGGAGATTCAAGGGGGTGTTGATGCTATAATGTTCTTCAATGGGGACACTCCATTTGTGAGAAGAAGTACAGTGTTGAAGCTCCTCGACGTGTATAGGAGTCTGAAGCCTCTAATCGTAGCACCCTCCCATAGAGGGGTTAGAGGCACTCCTGTTCTACTAGATTCTAGTTTAAGAGGTGAATTACTGAATCTTAAAGGCGATATAGGGGCTAGGGCTATATTCCATAAGTACAGGGATAAGATGGCTGTAGTCGATGTAGAGGATCCAGGGGTTCTACTTGATATAGATACTTCTGAGGATTTAAGGAAGGCTAATAACATGTGTTACCGCCTATAATACATCTTGAGAATCCTGGGGCTCTCCAGGGAGGTTGGTGGTAGGAGCTTGTCAATGTACCTTAAGGCTATTCTCAGACACGCTGTTTCAGGCTTGAAGCCCCTCTCGGATCTGTAAGGGGTTACCCAGACCATATGACCTGCTATGGATTTAAGTGTTCTCAGCGATTCCTCTAGGACGCTTAGATCTCCTAGATCCCACCCATCGCTTACTATAATGAGACACCAGCTCTTATTAAATCTCATAGCTTCTAGGAGCCTTCGCAGAGCCTCTCCAATTCTAGTACCGCTACCCCATATGCTAAACTCTTTTAAAATGTTACCCACTATATCCTCAAAGCCCTCTGTTAAGCTAATAAGGCTGGTTACATCTACCAGCCTAGTGCTGAAGATAAACGCCTTATAGCTACCTGAAGGTAGGTTTCTAAGAGCTCTGAGCACATCTACAATAAGGCCCCAGTGGTCTCTCATAGACCCGCTTACGTCTAGTAGTACAGCTAGCTTAGCCTTACTCTTCTTCCTCCGACTTCTAACCAGTTTTACAAGCTCCCCAAATGTTCTAAGCGAGGCCTTCATAGATCTCCTAAAGTCAATAAACCCTGTAGTATTTCTAGCCCTCCTCCTCCCATACTGTAGGGAGAGGATTCTCCTATAAGCTCTAAGAGTTCTCCCTATACTTCTAGACCTGAACGGGCTGGTAGCAGGCTTGTAGACATCCCTCCACATCACCTCCAGGGGGCTGTAAACGCTTAGAAACCTTGATACAGCATCTAACTCACCTTCAATTATAACTCGTACAGAGGCTCTAGGTTTAGGTAGGTCTAGGTACTTGAAGGCCCAGAACGAGTTGAAGAGGGAGTCGAAGACCTCGTAATCTTCAACCCTCTTAGCCAGGGTTAACTTAAGCACAGCCCTTAAATCCTCTAAACTTCTGACGTCGAGTAGCTTAACAGCCTGAAAAGCCTCAATTAACTCAGCTGGGCTACACTTAATACCATGAGATCTTAGCAACCTAGCGAAATCAACGAGTCTACCAACCAGGTCCAGGTCATCACTGTATCCAACCCAACCTTCCGAGCTATGCAGTTGTGAGCCACAACTCGTAGACTCGGAGGAGCCGGGTTGGAAGCCCTCCTTGAGAATTCCTCTATCTTCAGGCTGAGGAGGAGCCGTCAAACGCTATCCACCTCCAGCCACCTCTAAGCGGTAATAGTGTTAAGGATGCGGGATCTGAGGCTATACTACCGCTAGGCCCACACCTTTTTACCTCCATTAGGACTAGCACCGAGCTACGCCTCTATCCCTAGAAGGTTTCTTAAATCCAGCTTGTCTAGATCTTCTTTGGCCTTCACCAATAGTGTAATTGTGTCCTTTAAGGCTTGGAATGTTATATCGCTATACCCTAGCTCGGCTAGAGCCCTAACCCACTCTATCGTCTCCGAGATTCCAGGCTTCTTGAGTATATCCTTTTGAGACCTTATCTTATTAACCACATCTACAGCTTTCTCTACAAGCTCCCTACTAACACCGTTTACCTTGGAGAGGACTATCTCTACCTCTCTCTGCTTATCCGGGTATGTTAGGTATAGGTATATACACCTCCTCCTAAGCCCATCTCCAATATCCCTCGTTCTATTCGATGTTAATACTACTATAGGCTTAACCTTGGCCTTAAAAGTTCCAAGCTCTGGTATGGTTACCTGGAACTCTGATAGGAACTCTAGTAGGAAAGCTTCGAACTCCTCGTCGGCCCTATCAATCTCATCTATCAGGAGAACGGGAGGCCCGGGCTTCTCATGTGTAATAGCTCTTAGGAGAGGTCCTTTGACTATGTACTTCTCAGAGTAAATCTCCTTCTCTATCTCCTCCACACTAGAAGATCTCTCTAGAAGCCTTATAGCTATAAGCTGTTTTGGGTAATTCCAATCGTATATTGCCTGGGAAGCCTCTATACCCTCATAGCATTGAAGTCTTATAAGATCTGTTTCTAGAAGCTCGGCTAACGCTTTAGCAAGCTCTGTCTTACCGCAACCTGGTTCCCCCTCAACTAGAAGAGGTTTACCGAGCTTCAAAGCTAGATATACAGCTAAGACTATACTCCTATCGGGTATGTACCCTTTAAGTCTAAGACCTTCATCTATATCATCTAATGATAGAGACTTGAGGTCTTTAGAGACGACCTTAACCACCCTAGCCCCGCTTGGGACCTCCTCAAAGTCTGGAACATCTCCTGTACTGTTGGAAGCACTGAAGGTCACGAAACCACCTAAGGTTTAGGAAAATAGGAGAGTTTAAAAAACGTTGTTTAAAAGATCTTTTGAGATGTTACATCGAGGTAGCTTTAAACGCTCTGAGGAGGGCTCTCTTAGCTAGAACCTCTGCCATAGCTCTTCTATACTCAGAGGAAGCCCTTATATCTGAAGGTGGGTTTAAGCCCTCTGAAGCTTTCTTAGAGGCTTTAACTATGAGATCCTCGTTGACAAGTTTACCTTCAAGTTCCTCCTCGACACCTCTAGGTCTAATGGGTTTATCGCTAACACCAGTTAATCCTAGCCTAACTCTCCTAGCCCTACCCTCCTGATCTAGCTCTAGCACAGCAGCTACTCCCACTATCGCATAATCTGTTGCTCTAAAAGCTAGCTTTTCGTAAGCTGTGCCAACCCTACCTCCCAGCCTTGGTACTCTAACCTCTACAATCATCTCATCAGGTCTAAGATCTGTGGTGTACACCCCCTTAATTAGATCTGAAACCTTAACAATTCTGGTTTCCTTCAAGCTCCTTATGACAACCTCTGCTTCTAAGGCCGTTAGCGCTGCTGGATAGTCTGCTGCTGGGTCTGCGTGCGCTAGACTACCCCCTATGGTTCCCATGTTTCTTACCTGGAGATCTCCAATCTTTGAGGCTACCTCGCTAAGTAAGGGGCATTTAGAGGCCAGTATCTCGGATCTCTCTATTTCAAAATGTGTTGTTAAAGCTCCCACGGCTATGTAGTCGGCTCTTTCCTCTACGTAGGAGAGCTCTCGTAGCTTTCCAAGGTATATGATGTACTTCGGCTTGGTAAGCCTAAGTTTCAAGAGGGGTATTAAACTCTGACCCCCGGCTAGAAGCTTCGACTCGGAACCGTACTTGGCTAACATTTCTAAAGCCTCCTCAAGAGATTTAGGCGTTAGTAGGTTAAAGTTAGGTGGGTACACCTAGATCACCCCCTTCTCCTTCAAAGCTAGCCATATCCTGTAAGGTGTCAACGGCATGTCGATGTGTTTTACGCCTAAATGCGCTAGAGCGTCCAAGACAGCATTGACAATAGCTGGGGTTGATGCTATAGTGCCGGTCTCACCTATACCCTTAGCGCCCAACGGGTTGTGGGGTGACGGTGTTTCAACGAAATACGATTCAACATTAGGAACGTCTACAGCAGTTGGTATCATGTAGTCGTTGAACCCAGCTGATAGGAGGTTTCCTGACTCGTCGTAAACAGCGTACTCGTAGAGGGCTTGGGCTAAACCTTGTATAACGCCTCCGTGAACTTGACCTTCAGCTAGCAACGGATTAACAATAACACCTGCATCGTCTACTGCAACATACCTTAAGATCTTGGGTTTGAAAGTCTCCCTATCAATCTCTACTACGCACACATGCGTCCCGTACGGGAATGTGAAGTTTTCAGGGTCGTAGAAGACCACCGCTTCAAGGCCTGGTTCTAGCCCTGGAGGTAGCTTATCTGCAGTGTACGCAGCCAGGGCTATGTCTTGGAATGTTATAGACTTCTCCGGGTGCCCTACGACGTAGAACTTGCCTCCAGAGAAGGTTATATCCTCCTCTCTAGCTTCGAGTAAGGCGGCTGCTATCTTCCTAGCCTTATCTTTAATTCTCCTAGCCGCGAGGGCTACAGCACCACCCCCTACTGGGAGGGTTCTACTACCATAAGTGCCCATCCCGAAAGGTGTTTGGGAGGTATCTCCGTGGACTACATCTACATCCTCAATAGGTATGCCTAGCTCATCAGCTACAATCATGGCGAACGATGTCTCCTCACCCTGGCCGTGCGGGTGGGATCCTGTTAACACTGTAACCTTACCTGTAGGGTGCACTCTAAGGGTTACACTCTCCCATAGCCCCATCCCAAAACCAGTGGCTCTAGCTATCCTAGAGGGTGCTAGCCCGCACATCTCTATGTAACTCGATATACCTATACCTATTAGCCTCCCCTCAGCTCTAGCCTTAGCCTGGATCTCGCGCCACTCATCATATCCAGCCATTGCTAGGGCTTTCTCGAAAACCTCTAGGTAACTACCACTATCATATATGAGGCCTGTGACCGCTGTGTATGGGGCCTTCTCTATCAAGTTCCTCCTCCTAACAACAGCTGGGTCCATGCCTAGCTCTCTAGCAACGATATCCATAGCTCTCTCTAATAGGTATGTAGCCTCAGGTCTACCAGCGCCTCTGTAGGCGTCAACCGGCGTAGTGTTGGTTAGAACCCCTCTAACCTCTACATCGACAGACTTAATCTTATAGGGGCCGGATAGCATTGTACCGAATAGAATTGTGGGTACTCCTGGGGCTGCTGTTGTAAGGTAGGCTCCCATGTTAGCTAAGGCTCTAACCCTAATACCTAAAACCTCGCCCTTCTCTGTAAAGGCTACGTCAACATATTGCACGTGATCCCTTCCATGATGCGTTCCTATGAAATTCTCCCTCCTCGTCTCAACCCACTTGATAGGCCTACCTAGATCCATAGCCAGCCTAGATACTATGACCTCTCCAGGGTATACGGGGATCTTACTACCGAAACCCCCGCCCACATCCGGGGCTATAACCCGTAATCTATGCTCTGGAATACCTAGAACAGATGATACGATCAACCTGTGAACGTGGGGATTCTGGGATGTAACCCAAAGTGTTAGCTCACCAGTCCACCTGTTGTAGAGGGCTACTGCACCCCTAGTCTCCATAGCACTCGGTATAAGCCTATGATTAACCAACCTAAAGCTCGTAGTTCTACCAGCCTTTCTAGACACCTCGTCGAAGCTCTCCCCGCCTACAAGCCTCCAGGTGAAAGCAACATTTCCGGGGGCTTCATCGTGGAGTTGAGGAGATCCCGGCTTAACCGCCTCCTCAACGTTAACAACAACCGGTAGAGGTTCGTACTCAACATCTATAGCCTCTAAGGCATCATAGGCTACATAGGGGTCCTCCGCCACTACAACCGCCACTATGTCTCCCGTGAATCTAACCTTATCGTAGGCTACAACAGGCCATTTAATGGGTTTAAGATCAGCCCCGGTTAGAGCCCATGCTGTCATTAAAGGCGCTACTTTACCTTTAAAGTAGTCCCCGGTGAATACACCTACAACACCCGGTATCCTCTCAGCCCTAGAGACGTCTATGGATTTTATCTTAGCGTGAGCGTAGGAAGCTCTCAGGAATGCAGCGTAGAGCATCCCAGGCATTTGTATATCATCAACATACCTACCCCTACCAGTTATAAACCTCGGATCCTCCTTCCGTTTAACACGTGCACCTATATACCTTCTACTAGCCTCCACAAACCCTCACCTCCTCATACGCTCTGCAGCCTGCAAAGCTGCCTTCACAATGTTAACGTACCCTGTACACCTACAAAGGTTACCTTCAATAGCTCTTCTAACCTCCTCCTCGGTAGGCTTAGGATTCCTACCTAGGAAATCGTATAAGCTCATTATCATGCCTGGAGTGCAGAAACCACATTGGAGGGCATGGTTATCCCAGAAAGCCTCCTGTAATGGGTGAAGCTTGCCGTCCCCGCCAATACCCTCGATGGTTACAATCTCACCACCATCAGCCATAAAGGCGAAGAGAGTGCATGATTTAACAGACCTACCGTTGAGAATAACGGTGCAAGCCCCGCAATTGCTGGTATCACACCCTACATGAGTGCCGGTCAACCCTAAAACATCCCTAATATAGTGTACCAAAAGCATCCTAGCCGGGATCTCATGAGTGTAAGTCACCCCATTAACCTTAACTGTTATTCTAACAAGATTAGAATTAGTAGTAGAGCTGCTCATCGGATCACCTCAAATTGTAGACTGGAGATAGGGGGTTTATAAATGCTTATTTACTATTACAATTAAAAACTTCAAATGAGTGGGATTGTTTTCAATTACGATGATAAAGTGATGAATACGTGGTAAGAATAAGAAGATTGAACATATCTTCCAATTAAATAATATAATCTAACCAGCATAGTTAACCACTAGGAGACCGTCAATCTCGTATCTCTCATGGTACAGGTAACCTTCCGCACTCTCTAAAACCTTAATCTGCCTAGAGCCCTAGGCACTGCACATCTCGTACTTCAACTGGAGCTTATATCTTTTCATTCTATGACTCTCTCCACTCTAGTTAAGCCTTTCCTATCTATCCCCGCTTTGAAAGGCGGCTTTCAGTTGTAAGTTCTGCCTCTTGAGGAAAACCACGTTCTAGGGATGGTAACGTTGGTTGGATAGATTATGGGGTGTTAAGGGTCTCTGGAATGTAAATGGCTGTACGGGTCTTTTATGTGGGTAGTGTTTTTGCGCTTTGCGGATTTAGTAGTTGTTCTATGAAGGCTATTATGTAGGCTGATTCAAGGATTGCTATTTGTGGTTGAGCTCCACGGTGTCCTGATCTGGTTTCCACTCTTAGGTATACTGGGTGTCCTAGTAGTTTTGCTTTTACAGTGAATTTTATTGCGTGTGCTGGGTGTACTCTATCGTCGTGTATGCCTGTGTATACTAGTGTTGGTGGTAACTTTTTATCTCTTGGAATATTGTGGTATGGGCTGTAGCTTAGCAGGTATTCTCTCATCTCCGGGTCCTCTGGGTCTCCATACTCTGGTATCCAGTACTTGCCTACATAGAGTTTATGGTATCTAAGCATGTCTAGCACAGGGTATCCTATGACTGCAGCGTCTAGTAGCTCAGGCCACTTCGTTATAACCGCTCCTACTGTTAGACCTCCATTGCTTGTGCCGAAGCCTACAACCTTTAACCCCAGGCTTTTGAAGAATCTAGCGAAGGAGGCGAAGTCCTTGAATGTATTCTCCTTATTCTTAAGCATACCAGCCCTATGCCACCACTCCCCCTCCTCCCCACCGCCTCTAATGTTAGCTATTGCTATAGCGTAGCCTAGGTCTAGTAGGTAGTGGTATGTAAAGGTATACCTTGGCATCTGGCTTTGAGCGAACCCACCGTAGCCGTAGAGTATAACTCCCTTAACGTTACCACCCTTAGATATAAGGAACCCGTGTATCTTAACGCCATCATGCCCTTCAATCCACAAATCTAGGGTAGCCGCATCCTTAACTGTAACCCCCTCATCAACAGTTGTAACACTACTACCATCCACCAGGTCTAGGGAATATGATTTTGCGAAGCTAGTCCTATGTAATAGGAACCTTCCATTGAAGCCGTCTACTGAGAGCACTGTGAAACGCTCGCCCTTCAAGGGCTCATGGAACTCCATAGATTCTAGATTGTAAACCTTAACCCTATGAGAAGCACTTACATTCTCGACTAAAAGAAGTTTATCCCCGGTAGCGATAGCGTTATCAATAGGCCTATCAACCTTGAAAGCTCTACCGCCAACAACAACCTCCATACCCTCAGCCTTCCTCCTAATGTAAACGTAATCCTTACCCCACCCAGCTGGGATAACACTATAATCGCCGCCCTCAAGGAGCTCCGAGGACCCCGAGTCTAGGTCTACAAGGTACAGCCTAGACCGAGACCACCCCCTATACACTGATACCAGAGCCCTCCTAAGATCTGGAGAGTAAACAATACCTATCGACTCGCCATCACCGACGAAACCCCCACCCCAGATAACCCTCTCCTCCCCGTTAACCAGCTTGACAACCCTATCCGTTGGGGTACCCCCACCGTCAGGGGGCTTGACATCCCTATAGCTCCTCACATAGTACAATGCCCCCTCCTTTATAGCGAAATCGCTTACCACACCCTCTAGAACGTATAAAGGCTTTCCACTAACATCCACTATGTAGACTCTACTCTCATCAGCCCCCATTATAGAGTAGTTGATAGCAACTAGGCTGTCGGACCCCTCAACTCTTTCAACAGAAGAGGGAATCGCATCACTACTACTATGTAGTGTAACCCTTCTGCCGTCCTTGAGAAGCACAACCTCGTCTCTCAACCCCCTATATATGGCTACCACACCATCCTTAATCAAAGTAGCACTAGTAACTCTAGGGTTCTTCAGGTAGTCGAGAAGCCTTTCGTAGTGGATCCTAGCCAGCCCTCCTACTAGCTCTTCAACCTCTCTATTGAAAACCTCTACAACACTCTTAACAGCATCCCCGCTTAAATCCTCATAGTATATAAGTGGGTCGAAATCCCTAGCTAGCATCCTCGAAACCCAGGGTTGGGTATGCTAACCACCTGCTTTAAGGGTAAACTCTCAAGCTAGCCTTAAAACGTGAATCGAGGTAAAAAGGAGTTTAAAGTGGATTAGAGTTAGCCTTTACCTCTCATACACCTCACAGTAGATGTGAAGGCTTTAAGAGCTGCCGCCATCTCAGGACTCCTCATAATGCTTAGGAGCTCTAAAAGCCCCAACCCTCTTTCAACCTTAGAAGCTTCTTTAACCGCTACATCAACACATTTAGGTGTTGTCTCCGCAGCCCTCATGAGCATGAAGTTGTCGAACATAGAGAGCATGTAGACAAGCATCATGAGGTTACCCACAGCCTTCATAACCTCAGCTCTAGCTATCGCATTGAAAGTCTCATCTGAAACCTCCAGTAACCCTGTTAAGGCAGCTGTAGTCCCTGTTTCCTTAAGCATTTTAGCAACCTCTATGAGACTTAGTATAGCATCAGCATTGTCGGACAGCTCTTTCATTAAGATTGCGAGCTTCTTAAGATCAACGCTTTTAAGAACCCTCTCTATCTCCTCAACATCCTCCTCTCTGACACCCTCAAACATCGCTAGTAGAACATCTACTCTAGGTTTCCCCTCTGCCACTCCCGGTCACCCTAGAACCACCTGTCCAACCAGTACCTCTCAAACGCGTACTTAACAGCTCTAAAAGCCTTCATACCGCCTAGGATCACGCAATCAGGATACTCACCGCTCATTATCCTCCTAGTGAAATCACAGTATACAGCTGCACCGAGATAGCCCATGTCCATTACGCATACACCGCTCATACTATAATGTTCCCCCATATAAGCACCCTTAATCTCATCTACTAGATACATACTCCGCCTGGAAGCGAGCGAACACACCAACCACACCTATACCTAGGCTTGGGGCAACAACATCCCTTACGCCGTAGCTGTCGTGAACCGGTCTCGAACAGAAAAGATTTAAGGCTAGTCTAACACGGTTATAATTGAGCAGCCCGGTGTGGGGAGGAGGTCCGATGGTCCCACCGGGGCCGTGGCCCCCCGGCCCTGAAAGGTGATGCCCCAAGCATGGGGATCCGATAGGGGGATGAGGAGTGCGCTTCCGAGCGGAGACCCGACGAACCGCTCGGGGAGGCCTAGTATAAAGCTAGGCCTCTGGGGATGCGGGGGAGGGGGTCACTTGGATCTCCTAGCTCGGAGTTTGCAACAGGCTCTGGCGGGCTGTGTGGTGGAACTGCTATGGCTAGGTTATACTCTATCCTCTCCCCCTCTTCGTTACGACATGTCTATCCTCGAAACCTTCAACCTCAACCCCGCCTATGAAGCTTATACCATACATATACATGAACTTCTTGAAGGCTGATGTCATCGAGGGCCCGAAAGGCTCCATGGGCTCTTTCCGGAAATGAAGCACAGTTACATTAGAGCCTTCAACAGCACCCCTCTGCTCTAACAAGTAATTCGCCATGAAGGCCGCCTCAAAGGGGGCTGGAGGGCATTTATAGGGCCACGAGAGGGGTGCTACTACGATACTACCCTTCTTGAAGCTTGCTAGTAGCTTTCTACACTTAAGAGCCCCTCCATAGTCCAGGGTGTGCACACGCTATACTCGTAACCTGGTATCTTTGAGATCTCGGGCACACTACCTAGAGCTACTATAAGATAGTCATAGGGTAGCTCTCCAGTATTAGTGTTAACAACGTGGTTCTCGGGTCTAATAGCTTTAACTTCGTCAACCACAATCTTTACACCCTTCCTTTCAAGGAGTCTAAGGGGTCTTCTAATATCATCAGGCTCCCTTTGCCCAGTCATAACCCAGAGCTGGCTTGGCTGGAACACATGGTATCCCGTTTTATCCACTAATGTGACCTCGACATCGTCTCCCCTAAGTCTTCTAATAATATTGTTTGCCGCTACTACCCCCCAGGTCCGCCTCCTAAGATTAAAACCCTCTTCCTGGT
>Ga0080007_1114323_pt1 | contig 56473 bp, 55 predicted proteins | sample OctOCTMetagenome_FD_69210 | JGI IMG/M metagenome (GOLD analysis project Ga0080007, IMG submission 69210) | Hot spring and microbial mat streamer communities from Octopus Spring Streamers, Yellowstone National Park, USA - OCT_B (SPADES... | ecosystem: Environmental > Aquatic > Thermal springs >...
TTCGACCCCTCCGAGCGGCCTCCCGGCGCTGGAACGCTCGCTTCCCCCCCCGGGTTCCCTCCCCCCGCCGCGGATTCTTCGGAATGCCCGCCCGAATCCCCCGCCGCCGCAACCCCTCCCGAATCGCCTTCGCATCATCCGCCGCATCCGCATATACCACCTTCGGCCGCGTCCGTGCCCGCCCCCTTCCGCTCTTCTTCACTCGCAGGCCCCCCAGCGCCTCCTCCAACCGACGACGATCGTGCTCATTCCCAGGTCCCACCACCACCCTCAAGGGAAGCCCATCTTCATTCACCCAAACGCGCATTTTCGTCCCTTTCCGCCTCTTATGCCCATCGATTCCTACACCTTCCCCCCTTTTTTCGCCTCCACCCGTGTGGAATCGACCGCCACCGCCTCCACCTTCCCCTTCCCCAGCGTATACCCCCAGTCCAGAAGGACTGGCGGAATCTTTCCCCAGACCCCCTTCTCCTGGAGTTCCTGAAACCGCCGCCAGGCGGTCGGATCGGCGCCATATTGGCGGGGCATATCGCACCACCGGCAACCTGTAACCAGCACATACAGGATCCCGTTGAGGACCTTGCGGTCATCCACCCGAGGTCTCCCGGTTTTGGCCCTGGGCGGCCGCAAGGGCGCAATGAAAGCCCACGGTTCATCGGTCAGCCCCTGAAACCCCATCGATCTTCCCCTCCCAGACAGGCTGGCCGGAGACAGCGTATACTACAACCGGATACTCGGGTTTTGAGATGAGTCCCATGTCGGATTCCGCGCCTCCGAGGAGATGCTGGCGTTCTATAGGGCGCGCCATAAGTAAGACGAGAGCCTGGGCGCCGTGGCCCAGCGTCAGCTGGAGTTCTACCAGGCCCTTCTGGCCCGCGGGATCCAGGAGATCCAGGCTCTCGAGCTCTCCCGGGAGGAGGCCCTCCGGATCCTGGAGGCGCTGAACGGGATCCTCATCACCCCGGAGACGACGCCGCTGCTGTGGGCAGGGGTGGCGCAACGTCTTGGGGATGAGGATCCGACCGTGAGGAAGGTTCGCTCCCTCTCTCCTGCTGGAATATGGGCGCTGGCCGATGCGGCCGCCCAGTTCTGGCGGGGGAACCGGGAGGTCTTGAAGGAGATCATCGGGGAGTGAGCTGGATGGGGCCGCGCCGCGAGGTTCGCTATCCAGTTGCCCGGGATTGCGAAGGAAGCCTGCGATGGGCCCGGGAGGAGGCCCGGCGTCCACGGGGGGCGCGCCCGGATTATTTTTGCTGGGTCTGCAGGAAGCGCATGGTTCTCCGGGCCGGGGACGTCCGCCGTCCGCACTTCGCTCACCGGCCGCACGCGCGCGCGGCGGCCTGCGGCGGGGAGGGGGCGCTGCATCGGCTGGGCCGCGCCGCCGCCGCGGACGTCATCCGCCGCGGCGGGCCTCTGGTTCACATCTGCCCGGAGTGCCGCTTCATCGCCATCCGTCCGACCGGCTTTCTTTCCCCCGAGGAGGAAGAGCCGGTGGAGCCCTGGCGTCCGGATCTGCTGCTGCGCCACAGGGGAGGAGGATCTCCCTTCCTGGCCCTGGAGGTTGTCGTGGCCCATCCTCCCGAGCCGGAGAAGATTCAAGGCCTGATCCAGCGCGGCATCCCTGTCGGCATCCTGCATCTGGAGGACCTTCGGGATCTGGATGGATGGCGTAAAGCCCTTCCCCTTTCGGCTCTGCATGGGCAGCCATGTCCGGGGCCCTGGCATCCCATGCCTCCCGAGGCCGATTTGCGGATGGTCGTTCTGGCGGGAGAGGAGCCGTGGTGCCGCTGCGGACGATCGCGAGAGCGGATCTTTGTGGAAGCCCGCCGCCTCCCGGCCGGGGAGAGCGCTCTGGAGCGCCTGGGGCAGGAGCTGCAGGCCTTCCTGCGGTTTGGGATGGACAGGCAGGAGCGCCGGAGGTTTCGCGTTCAAGGCCAGAACTCCCCTGTAATCAGGTTGGATCTCCGTTTCGTTCCCCTGGAGCGTGTCGCCTCGGCCGCCGGGCTCTCTGGGGACGAAATCCGACGCGCTCGGGCCGCGTTGGGCGGCCGGGGACGGCTGCTGATCCAGCGCTGTCCCGACTGCCAGCATGAGCGGCCCGCGGAGGTCTTCCGCCGCCACGCGGGCCTGGATGCTCGCTTTTTTGAAGCCCTGCGGGCCCTGGGGCTGACCGAGCTGCCGCCGGCCCCCGGCGCCCTGGCCCTTCCGGCGGGGCCGATCCGGCCCCCTGAGGGCCGGCTGCTGCTGATGGCGAGCTTCCGGATCATCCGGGAGGTTCCGGTGGAGATCCGGTCCTTGCCGATCCGGGCCTGGGACATGGCGGCATGGTGGGGGCGGCCCATCCTGCATGCTCCGCCCTGGGAGGCGCCGTGCGGGCGATGCGGGAAGCCCCTCCGCAAGAAGCGATGGCTGCGGCGTGAGAAGGGGCGGGCTTTCTGGCTGTGTCAGGACTGCGCAGAACAGGAGGAGCAGGCTCTTGGGCCTTTCCAGCCGCCCGAGTTGGGATCGATCCCAACCCCGTAAGAAGGCCATATGCGCAACCTGACGCTGCATCCCCTGGTCATCTTTCCACCAAACGCTCCCTCTCGAGTCTGGATGGAAGGAGACCGCTTCTTCCATCCGGAGACCAGGGGAGGAGATCCGGCCGCTCCTGATCATCCCGCCTGATCTGGCGGGTCTCCTGCGCATGGAGGAGATCAACGAGCAGGGAGACCTGGTCCGGATCGGGTATCAAGATAATTTCGCAATCCAAGGACGCCTCGGGCCCGGGCGTCCCAAATCCCGGAATCCGTGCTATACTGAAAGCGCCACCGACCCGCATGGGCGGTGAGCCGAAAGGAGCGGAACCCCGGATGGATCGCCTGCGACCGCCTGGATTGCCGACGGGCAACCGGGACGGCCGGGAACGGAAGATCCCGCCTCCCATGACCCCGGTCTCCTTTCGCGGCTTCGGGCCGGTCGCCCCCTGTTTCCTCACGCGCATCTCCGGGAGGGGACCATGGATCGCAAAAAGGTCACCATCCACACGTTGCAGGCCCGCAAAGCCGCCCGCCAGCCGATCACCATGATCACCGCCTACGACTACCCCACCGCCCTGGCGGTGGACCGCGCGGGCGTCGATGTCATCCTCGTCGGCGACTCCCTGGGCATGGTGGTCCTGGGCTACCCCAACACGCTCCCCGTCACGATGGAGGAGATGCTCCACCACGCCAAAGCGGTCGCCCGCGCCAACCCCTCCGCCCTGCTCGTGGGCGACCTCCCCTTCATGGCCTACCAGGCCGACATCGCCGAGGCCGTCCGCAACGCCGGGCGCTTCCTCAAAGAAGCGGGGATGGACGCCGTGAAGCTGGAAGGCGGGCGGGAGATGGCCCCCACGGTGGAGGCCATCGTCCGCGCCGGGATCCCGGTGATGGGTCACATCGGCTTCACCCCCCAGTCCCTCCACCGGCTGGGCGGCTACCGCGTCCAGGGCCGCACGGCCGCCGACGCCCGACGCCTGCTGGAGGACGCCCTGGCCCTGGAGGCCGCCGGATGCTTCGCCATCGTCTTGGAGATGGTCCCCGAGCCGGTGGCCGCCGCCATCACCGAACGCCTGCGCATCCCCACCATCGGCATCGGGGCCGGAGCGGCATGCGACGGCCAGGTGCTGGTCCTGCACGACCTCATCGGGCTCTTCGACCGCTTCACCCCCCGCTTCGCCAGGAAATACGCCGACCTGCACCAGGAGATCGTGCGGGCCGTCCAGGCCTACTGCGAGGACGTGCGGAGCCGGCGGTTCCCGGGCCCGGAGCACACGTTCTCCATGGACCCCGAGGAGCTGGCCGCCTTCCAGGCCATGCTGGAAGGGCTCCCCGCTCCTGTGCCCGTGCGGGAGGCCTGATGATGCGGATCGCGTTGCTGGGCACCGGCGCCCTGGGGACCCTCTTCGGAGTCCGTCTGGCGGGGGTGGCGGAGGTCTGGATGCTGGGGACGTGGCGGGAGGCCCTGGAGGCCGCGCGCCGCCACGGCCTGCGCCTGATCACCCCCCAGGGGGAGGAAACCGCCTTCGTCGCGGCCGCCGAGGATCCGGCGGAGGTCCCTCCGTGCGACGCCGCCCTGATCCTGGTCAAGGCCTACCAGACGGAGCGGGCCGCGCGGTGGGCCCGGCAGGTCCTGAAGCCCGCCGCGATCGCCCTGACCCTCCAGAACGGCCTGGGCCCCTATGAGACGCTCCGGACGGTCCTCGGGCCGGAGCGGGCGTGGCAGGGGGTGACGATGATGGGGGCCACGCTGGAGGCCCCGGGCCGCGCCCGGCTGGGCGGCGAGGGCCCCATCTGGCTCGGCGCCCCCTCATCGTCCCGGGCGCCGCTGGAGCCCCTCCTCGCGCGCCTGCGGCAAGCCGGGTTCGCCGTGGAGATCCGGGAGGACCTGCGCGGGGTGATCTGGGGGAAGCTGGTGGCCAACACCGCCATCAACCCGGTGACCGCCCTCTTCGACGTCCCGAACGGGGCCCTGCTGGAGCGGCCGGCGCTGTGGGCCCTGGCCCGGGGGACGGCTCGGGAGACGGCCGCGGTGGCCCGCGCCCAGGGGATCCGGCTGCCCTTCGAGGACCCCGTCGCCTTCGTGGCCGAGGTCTGCCGGCGGACCGCGGCGAACTCCTCGTCGATGCGACAGGACGTGCAGCGGGGCCGCCCGACGGAGATCGACGCCCTGAACGGGGCGGTGGCGGCCATCGGACGGGAACGGGGGATCCCTGTCCCCCTCAATGAGGCCCTCTGGCGGGCCGTCAAGGCCCTGGAGCGGAAACGCGTTCGCGCTCCGGTCTCCCCGCCCCCGAAGGTCCGGGCGGGGGAGATCGTCCCGGGATGAAGAGCGGAACCTGTTGCGCGCAGATCGCCTGGGGAGGTGATGCGCATGCGCGTGGTTCATACCATTGCGGAAGCCCGCGCCGTCCGCCGGGCGCTCCCCGGCACGTGGGGCTTCGTGCCCACGATGGGCTATCTCCACGAGGGACATCTCTCCCTCGTCCGGCGCGCCCGCGCGGAGAACGACCGCGTCGCCGTGAGCATTTTCGTCAACCCGACCCAGTTCGGGCCCCACGAGGACTACGCCCGTTACCCCCGTGATCTGGAGCGGGACCTCCGGCTCCTGGAGCCCCTGGGGGTGGACCTGGTGTTCGTCCCCTCCGTGGAGGAGATGTATCCGCCGGGCTTCCAGACCTGGGTGATCGTGGAGGAGGTGAGCCGCCCCCTGGAGGGCGCCTCGCGGCCGGGGCACTTCCGGGGCGTGGCCACGGTGGTGGCCAAGCTGTTCAACATCCTCCGGCCGGACCGGGCTTACTTCGGCCAGAAGGACGCCCAGCAGACGGTGGTGATCCGGCGCATGGTGCAGGACCTGAACATCCCGGTGGAGATCGTGATCTGCCCGACGGTGCGGGAGCCGGACGGGCTGGCCATGAGCAGCCGCAACACCTATCTGAACCCGGAGGAGCGGCGGGCGGCCACGGTGCTGTTCCGGGCGCTGCAGGCCGCGAAAGCCCGTTATGAGGCCGGGGAACGGGACGCCGAACGCCTGCGGGAGGCCATGCGGGAGGTGATCCGGGCGGAGCCCCTCGCCCGTATCGATTACGTCAGCGTGGCGCATCCGGAGACCCTGCAGGAGCTGGAGCGGGTGGAAGGCCCCGCCCTGCTCTCCCTGGCGGTCTACATCGGGACCACCCGGCTGATCGACAACCTCATGCTCCCATAGCCGGGATCCCACCGACCCATGCCGGCGGGAGCTTCCGCCGCGACCCGGCGGGATCGAAAACGGAGGTTCGGGGCTGAAGCCCCTCCTACCAGGACGATGTATTTTGGTAAGAGCGGCTTTAGCCGCGACCCGGCGGGATCGAGAAGACGGGGAGCCGGAATTGAAGGGACGGCTTCCACCGCCACCCCTTACGGGATCGAAAACGGAGGTTCGGGGCTGAAGCCCCTCCTACCAGGACGATGTATTTTGGTAAGAGCGGCTTTAGCCGCGACCCGGCGGGATCGAGAAGACGAGGAGCCGGAATTGAAGGGACGGCTTCCGCCGCCACCCCTTACGGGATCGAAAACGGAGGTTCGGGGCTGAAGCCCCTCCTGCGGGAAGACCGATGCGCGGACCACGCCGAGATCCTGTCCGCAGGCCTTCCGGTCCGTAGGGAAGGAGCGCCGCGATGTTGCTCTGCCTGGATATCGGCAACACCAACATCAAGGCTGGGGTGTTCGAGGGGGAATCCCTGATCGCCCACTGGCGGTTCTCCACCCAGCGGCATCGCCTGGCGGATGAATACGCCGCCCTCTTCATGCAGCTCTTCGATCTTCATCAAATCCGCCCCCGGGAGATCCGGGGCTGCGCCATCGCCTGCGTGGTCCCGCCCCTGCGCGCGGTGTTCGAGGAGATGGTCCGACATTACCTGGGCCTCGAGCCCCTGATGGTCGGCCCCGGGATCCGCACGGGGATCCGGCTGGCGGTGGAGAACCCGCGGGAGGTGGGGGCGGATCGCGTGGCGAACGCGGTGGCCACCTACCGGCTGTATGGCGGGCCGGCCATCGCCATCGCCTTCGGGACCGCGACGGTGTTCGATGTGATCTCCCGCGACGGGGAATACCTGGGCGGCGCCATCGCCCCGGGGATCCTGGTGGCGGCGGAGGCCCTGGTCACCGCCGCGGCCCAGCTGTATCAGGTGGAGCTGACCCGGCCGCCCCGGGCCATCGGCCGGAACACCATCCAGGCGATGCAATCCGGCCTGATCCTGGGCTTCGCCAGCATGGTCGAGGGGATGATCCAGCGCATCCAGGCCGAGCTGGAGGAGCCCGCCCGGGTGATCGCCACCGGCGGCCTGGCGGACACCATCGCCCACGAGGTCCGCGCCATCCAGGTGGTCGATCCCCACCTCACCCTGCACGGCCTCCGGTTCCTGTTCGAGCTCAACCGCCGGCGGTGAGAACGGCTCCGGTTCAGGAAGCGCCGGGGCGCATCCGCAGGCGCCGGGCCAGGAAGGCCAGCAAGAGCACGCCCACCGCCCCCAGCCCCCAGGCCAGGCCGCTTCCTCCGCCGGTCTGAGGCAGCCCGGCCGGCCGCGGGGTGGGTGTGGGGCGGGCCGGGGTTGCCGTCGGCTCCGGAACAGGGGTAGCCGTAGGCTGCCCGGCGAGCTCCACGGTCGGCATGGGCGTCGGGGTGGGAGTCGACGGCCGGGTCGGGCTGGGGGTCGGGGTGTAGGTCGGCGGCAACGGGCTGGGCGAAGGGATCGGCGTGAAAGTGGGCGCCCCCGCTGGAGCCGCCGGCTGACCCCGAGCCGGGCCGCTCAGGGCCAGATACAGCCCGATGGCGAAAAGCAGGACGACGAACAGCCCCCCCAGGACCAGCAGAGCCAGGATGAACGTTCTGTTCTGCCCCTCCTCCGGGGGCAGCTCCTCCAGATCCACATCGGCCATCGAAGACGCCTCCTGAGCCCGTGGTGGTTCCGAGCAGAAGTCTCCAGAAAAGTTCTCAGAAGGTTCTGCGGAAGAGCTCAGCTATGAACGTAGAACTTCCACATTATAAACCGGGACCCGGACGGGACGCTCTTCCCCGTCCAGCCGGATCTCCGCGCACCACACCCGCAGGCCGCTCTCCAGAACCTGCGGGTCCGGGAGGACGCGAAGGACGGTCCCCGTGCGCCCCCGATGCGGCTCCCGCAACAGACGGACATGCAAGCCGGGCCGGAGGACGACCTCCCCCGTCGGCTCCGGCGGCGGGGGATTCTCCGTCGGGACCGGGATCACGATCTCCGGGCGGCCCGGCGTTCCATCCGGATCCGCGGGAGGATGCAGGATGAAGGCCTCGCGGCCCTGATAGAGGGAGAAGATCCGGAAGATCCCCGGATGCATCGGGAGGCGGCCGAACCCTTCCGTCAGGATCACCGGGAAGGAGAGCTCCCGCAGTCGGGGCAACAGAGAGGCCTCCATGCTCCCGGCGATCATCCCCCGCACCTGAAGCCGCTCCGCCTGCTCGAGGGCGCTCGGCTCGATCCACCCGCCCCCCACCACGATGGTGCCCTGGACCATGGGATCCAGGACGCGCGCCCGCAACGGCTCCGCCCCGTTGGTGACCACCCGGAGAACCCCGCTGAAATCTGAGCCGCTGGACCAGAAGGCCTGGATCAGGGCGCCCGTGGCTTCGAGGATCGCCCCATATGAAGGGATCACCTCCACGACCACGCCGGGGAACCCGGCTCGCACCTCCAGCGTGCGCGCCCCCGTCCGGATCATCACCCGGCCCCCGCCGGCCGCCACCACCTCCCCGTCCACCGGCGAACGCACCCGCAGAATGCGCAGCCCCAGGAGGGTCCGTCGGGCGGCCAGCACCTCCCGAGCGCGCACCGATGTGCCGGGCTTGCGCCGCAGATACGCGAGGGCCCGCTCCGGGGGGACCCGCAGGGGACGGGCGAGATCCACGATCACCACGCCCATCGGCTGCTCGGCGGTGGCGAGGACGGTCGTGGCCTCCACCGTCTCTCCCCGACGCACCCGCACCTTCCCCGGGAGGGGCAGGCGGCGCTCCCGGCGAATGGTCGCCAGGGCCATAAACGTCACGGACCCGGGATAGAAGCGAGGCGATTCCATCGAGATCACAGGGCACCTCCCAGCGCGCCGACGTCCCAGAGCCAGCGCTGGTTCTGCTCCCGACGGGTTTCCGGATCCTCGGCCAGCCGGAGCGGCCGCCCCCGCCCGTCGACGATCAGGCCCAGCATCCCTCCCGGGATCCGGATCCGCCGGGGCGCCCGCCGGGGTCCCCATCCCAGATCCACCGGGCGTCGCATCCGGAAGCGTCGCAACTCGGTCTCGCCGGCCTCGGGGATGGGCACCACCTCCAGGCGTCCGCCCCGGGCCTCGATCTCATACACCGATTCCGAGCCGTCCGGCCCTCGATGGTGGACCTCGAAGGTGAAGAGCAGCTCATCCGGGGCCACCGGGCTTTCCAGAGCAGGGGCCAGGACCGTGGCCAGGAGGATCCAGGGCCGGCCGGCGATGGCCTCCACCGCGGATCCGGGGTCCAGGGCCGCCAGGGCCCCCAGGCCGGGGAGCAGGCCGACCGGATCCCAGAGCAGGGTGGTGAGGCCGATGGGTTGGAGGGCGTCGAGAGCGGCCAGCGCCAGGGCCCCGGGTCGGGTATGGGCGGCGAAGGCGCCGCCGCTGAGCAGGATCGGTTCGAAGAAACGGATGGTCCGGCCGAGCTCGGGCCAGAGGACGTGGAGGCGTTCCCACGCCTCCGATAGGGCCTCCCGAACGAAGGCCAGCTCGATCCACATCTCCTCCGGGGTTTGAGGGACCGAGAGCGGGTGCAGGGCCTTCGTCCACACCAGCGTCTCCAGGGCTTCCGGAGGGATCTCCCGGGGCAACCACCGGGCAATGCGTTCGTAACCCCGTCGCTGATACAGCGACAGGATCCCCGGGCCGATCCCGCTGTCCGGCTGCACGACCTGAGCCAGCATGCCGCCATAGGCGGCTGCGAGCACCACGTGGCGCCCCCCCACATCGACCACCAGGGCCCCGCGCTCCGGGGTCTCCAGGCTGAGATAGCGGGCCACATGGCTGAGGGCTCGGGCGGTCGGGAGGATCTCGCCACGGGCCCATCCCTGCAACGCCGACAGGCCCGGCAGGCGCATGGCCGCCTGCTCCGCGTAGCGTCGATCCAGCTCCTCCACCACCGGGCCGATGCGCTCCACCCCCGGGCGCGGGCGGACGTTCTCCAGCACCCGCAGCGGGATCCGCCGCCCGGCCATGGCCACCGCCTCCTCGCGCAACAACGCGTTCCCGGCGAAGAGGAGCAGGGGGCGCTCCTCCTCCGGGCGCAGCTGGGCCGCCAGGACGGCCGCCTCCAGCAGGGCCTCCACCGGCCGGGTGCCCCCGCCATCGACGCCGCCGGCGATCACCACCACATGGGGCTCCGCCGCGACCAGGGCATACAGCCATTCCTCTTCGGTCCGCCGGGATCCATCGGGCGAGATCACCGAGAGCGTCTCAAGGACCCGCGCGTAGCTTCCCGCCGCCGCGCGATGGAGGCTGGCGAGGCTCCACTCGGGGGCGATGCCCCCCAACACCACTCGCAACGGAGGGGCGGCGCTGAGGGTGATCAAGCAGACGTCCACTCCCGCTCCTGTGGAGAGCTCGGGGGCGATCAGGATCCCCTGGGGATCCAGCAGGGGGCGCCCGGAGATCGCGCTCAGATGCTCCAGGGCGCGGATCGCGCCGAGGAGGACATCCGGATCCGGGCCGCGCAGGGAAGTGGGGGCGCTGGCCGCCGCCACGAAGCGGAAGCGATCCTCCACCCGGGCGAACAGCATCGCCCGGGTCTGCACACTCCCCACATCGATGGTCACCAGGCTCTTCAGGGTCATGCCCTGCTCCCGCCGGTGCGTATCGGAACAGGGATCTCAGGGTCCCCACCGGCTGAGGGCCTGGATCAGGAACTCGGCCCGGCCGATCAGGAGGGAGATCCCGGTGATGAGGGCGCTGCCGAACAGCGCGCCCAGGGTGAAGGCCCACACCGCCCGTCCCAACCCCTGCAGAACCCCCCATGCGGCGCTCAGGGCAGGGGACCGCGCCGGCGGGCGGTAGAACTGGGCGGCCAGCAGCGCGAGCAACGTCGCCGCCAGCCCCAGGGTGAACCCCTGGCCCGCCCCCGCGGCCACCTGAGGCCCGATGGTCCCGAACAGCGCCCCCGCCCCTGCGATCCCCAGGCCCACGCCCAGGGCGATGGCGAGACCCAGATCCCCCAGGATCCCCAGCCGCGGCACGCCTTTCGCCAGGACCAGAAGCCCCAACCCGAGCTGCAGGAGAAGAAAAGCCCGTCGGGCCGGATCCTCCGCCGCGGGAAGCGCCCGCCACTGCGGGATCAGGACGTTCCACAGCATCACGGCCGTGAAATACCCGATGCTCAGTCCCACCAGCAGGCTGGCGGCCAGCCGATAGACCGCCGTGTCCTCGATCAAATAGCTCAGGATCATCAGAGTGAGAAAGACGGCCAGAGCGGTCCCCACGGCCTCCATCGGGTTCATCCCTCCCTCCGGCGCGCGGCGAACAGGCGGATCCCCAACCCGACGCCGATCAGGGCGACAACGAGCATTTGAAGCAACGCCTGCGCCTGTAGATCAAAGAAGGCCGGGCTGCCCTCGGCCACCTCGCCCGCCAGCAGCAGCGCGTCCCGCAAGCCGGCGGCCACCGCCCGGAGCTGGCCGCTCTCCTGATACGGGGCCGCATAGGGCGCGATGCCGGCGCTCACCGCCGCGATCACCGGCACTTCCGGGGGGAGGATCCCCCGGGCCTGCTGCAGCCAGCCTCGCAGGGCCTCCGGGGAACCGGTGATCAGCACCACCAGGCTCACCCGGGCCGCCAGCGGCTCCTCCCCGAAATCCCGAGCGATGGGCAGATCCTGCACCGGCCGTCCGGTGTAATCAGCGGGGAACCGGCGGAGCGGCTGGCTCAACAGGCGGGCGATCGCCACCTCATGCCCGGGCACATACCCCAGATGCATCACACGCTCCCCATAGTCCGGCCGCGCCAGGACCACGGAGGCGGCCTGGGCCGCTCCCCAGGGGCTGAGGCTCACCGTCAGCGCCCGCACCCCACGGTCCGACAGCCGCTGCAGCACCCCCCTCAGGAAGCCGTCCAGCTCGGCCGCGCGGTCCGGCCCATACTCCACCGCCACCAGCGCCAGCCCTCCGGATGGGGCCTCATCCAGCGCGGCGACGAAGGCCGTCGGCGGCGTCAGAAAGGCGGGCCGGAAGAAGGGCAGCGGCCAGTAAAGGCCAAGGATCAACGCCACGAGGATCAGGGCGAACAACAACCCCCGCTCCACCGCCTGGGCCAGACCGGCCGGGGTCGGCTCCGCCACCCGCTCGCCGATCAGGAAAGTCAGGCCCTGGGCGAGCAGACTCCCCCAGGCCTCCGCCCGCGTCCGGAGCTCCGGGATCGGCTCGGCCCGAAGACGGGCGGGAGGGCCCTGGACCTCCACCAGCCGGGGATGTCGTGGGAGCACATCCACCAGCCCGGCCAGCGGACCCTGTTCCTCCACCACCACCGGCTCCAGAGGCAGGAGCGTCTCCACCGGCGCCTCTCCGCCCTCCTCGGCGACCGGCCGGAGGGCCTGCAACCACTCCGGCATCTCCGGCATCTCCCCCAGCACCGCCTCCAGGTCCGTGAAGGGCGGGACTTCCTCCGGAGGCGGGGGTGGAGGCGCTTCCTCCAGCCGGAAGGGCGCTGTCGCCGGCGGCGCCGTCATGACCTCCTCCGGGAGCTCCTCGGCCCGAAGAGAAGGGGCCTGGGCAGGGACCTCCTCCGATGAACCGGGCGGAGGCGCCTCCGTCAGCCCCAGCTCCTTCCACCATTCCGGCAGCTCCTCCCCCTCCGGCCATGGAGGAGGAAGGGCCTCCACTTCCTCGCCGCCCGGAGAAGGGGCCTCGATCGCGGGAGGACGCTCCGCCTCTTCCTCCAGCGGGAAGAAGGTGAACGGAGCCGTCTCCGGCGGGGAAGCCTCCTCACCGGAGAAGCCCGCTTCGCTGACCGGAGGGGTTTCCCCGAGCTCTGGAACCTCGAAGAGCGGAGGGAGCTCCGGGAACGGGGATGCCTCGGTCTCCGGAGGCATCCACGGCGGAACGGCCATCCCGGTCTCCGCCTCCGGCGGGCTGGGAGGAGCGCCCTCCTCCGGAGGCATGGCCTCCGGCTCCATTCCTTCCGAGAAGGGAAGAATCGGAGCCTCAGGGCCCGAAGGGGGAGCCTCCCCCGGACCCTGCGCTTCTTCCACCGGCGGCGCCCCGAACGGCGGGCGTTCCTCCTCGACGGTTTCCGGGAAAGCGGGAGGCGCTTCCGGGAACAGATCCTCCACCGCAAGCAGCCATTCCGGCATCCCGGGCTCCGGGGGCGCTCCGGCTGCCTCCTCCCGCCTTGCCTCCCCTTCCTCCTCCGCTTCCTTCAGCCGGACACCGCACTGCTCACAGAACACGGCCTCGGGCGGGTTCCGGTATCCGCAGACGGCGCAGAGGGTTCCCTCGATCTCCCCGGGGCCATCCACCAGATCTGCCCCACAACGGGTGCAGATTTGCGCCTCCTCCGGGTAAAGCGCCCCACAAACCGGACAGCGTCGCATCGGCTTCCTCCCGGATCAACGGCCCATAGGCCGATCCAGCCCCAGCGCGATCCGCAGCATCATGACCACCACCCCTAACGCCACGCCCAGCAGGATCCCCCGAACCCCCCCGGTGATCAGGGGCTCCACCACCGCGTGGGACAGGGGACCCCAAAGCAGAGGGAGGGAGGTGCCGCCGGAGCGGAGGATCAGGACGCTCAGGACGCCGGCGGCGAACAGCAGGGCTTCGACGGAGGGTCGAGCGCGCAGCCGGCGCCAGAGGGCAAGGACCATAAAGAAGGGAAGCAGCGCGCCCAGCGAGGCCTCGAGGGGCAGCACCCCATATTGATAGATCCACATCATCCAGGGGCCGGCGAGCCCGCTGCCCCGGATCCATCCTTCGCCTGCGGCGAGGATCAGGACGGCGAGGGCGCTCAGGACGATGACCAGGCTATACGGCCATCCCTCCCCCTGGAGGCGGATCCGACGGAGGTGGGCGTCCAGGAAGGCCAGGAAGGCCACCAGCGTGGCATACGCCAGGAGCGTGGAACCCAGCTCGGTCAGGGCCTGGCGGAGCGCCGGCTGGGGCCACAGATACGGCACCAGGGCGAGAAGGATCGCCAGGCTCAGAACCCCGGTGAACACCACCCGCCGGATCATCCCTTCCCTCCTTCAGCCACGTCCCATCGCCCCCAGCGCGGCGGCGATGAGGAGCGCGATCAGCAACCAGCGGAGCAGATCGTGAGCCAGCCAGCGCCCCGGGGCATCCTCACGGGGCGCTGCGGTGAGGGCCTCCTCCCCCACCGCGAGGGACGGGTCCAGAGGCCACATGGCCGCCGCGCCGGAAGGATCCGGCATGGCGAAGAGAGAGACCGCCCCCTCCCGCTGGCCCGCCTCGCCGGCGAGGATCGCCTCCTCCCGAAAGGACCCCCCCAGGATGTTGGCGGCGACCGGCCGGAGGCCCAGGGAGAGGGTCAGGCCGGCGATGTAGGCCATCGGGCTGGCGCCAGCCCATTCGATGCGATCCAGGGGAGGAGAGGACATCGCCGGCAGCCGGGCGGCCTCCTGGAAGAGATGCCGCGCATACAGCAGCGCCACGGGATCGGCCACGGCCACCCAGGGAGGGACCTCCCCTGTTCGCACATCCCCCAGCGCCCGCTCCAGGGACCGGGCCGCGCTCAGGGTGAACGCGGCCTCGCCGCCGAGCAGCCCGCCGGATCCCAGCGCGAACTGGAGGGGCTGGCCGGTCTCCAGCGAGCGCCCGACCTGGAAGGGGATCTGCCGGAAGGATTCGAGGGCACGGGGGGAGAGGCGGATCCGCCGCCCGCCGTAGACAGCCGCCAGCGTCAGCGCCGCAGCGATCAGCAACAGGACGCCCATGGTCATCGGGGATCCTCCCGGCCTGGCCTTCGGGGTGCGGATTCGAGGACGGCGATCCAGCGGGCGAGAGGCTCCGCGCCGATCCACGGGCGCAGGAGCCAGAGGCCCTGGGCCAGAGGGAACCGCAGGGGCGCGAAGGCCTCCAGGATCCATTCGAGATCCGCAAACGGAACTCTGCCCACGCGCTGGGGATCTTCCAGCCTGCCCATCCGCCACCTCGCTCCTGGAGCCTTCGGGTGAAACCCGCAGATCCAGCGATCGGCTCGAGTATACCCGATTTCCGCCGCTTTCAAAACAGAAGGCATCCTCCGGGTGTATCCCACTTGTAGGACAACTGCTCGCAGTTGTCCTACCTCCTCGGGCCGGGCGGCTACGCCAGGGCGGCGCCGGGCACCGGAACCCGGTTCATGATCTCCTCCAGAACCTGCTCCGGGGTAACCTCCCGCATGCGGGCGGTGGGATGAAGGATCAGGCGATGGGCCAGGCAGGGCTGGACCAGGGCCTTGATGTCGTCAGGGATCACGTAATCCCGCCCCCGCAGGACGGCCCGGGCTTGCGCGGTGCGGAACAGCGCCAGCGTCCCTCGCGGGCTGGCCCCCAGATAGACGTCCGGATGCTCCCGGGTGCGCTCCACGATCTCCAGGAGATAGCCTCGGATCTCCGCGGAGACGTGGACGGCCCGGATCTCCTCCTGCGCGCGGCGCAGCTCCTCCAGTCGCACCACCTGGTCGAGGGTCTCAATGGGGTGGCGGAACTGCTGGGCCTCCAGGATCGCCAGCTCGTCCTTGCGGGCCGGATAACCCAGACGGATGCGCAGCATAAACCGGTCCAGCTCCGCCTCGGGCAGCGGGAAGGTGCCCTCATACTCGATGGGGTTCTGGGTCGCCAGCACCAGGAACGGCTGAGGGAGAGGATAGGTGACGCCGTCCACGCTCACCTGCCGCTCCTCCATCGCCTCCAGCAAGGCCGCCTGGGTCTTCGGCGTGGCCCGGTTGATCTCATCCGCCAGGACGATGTTCGCCATGATCGGCCCGGGGCGGAACTCGAACGTGCGGGTGCCGGGGTTGAAGATCGAGACGCCGGTGATATCGCTGGGCAGCATGTCCGGCGTGAACTGGATCCGCCGGAAGGTTCCCCCGATGGAGCGGGCCATGGCCTTGGCCAGCATGGTCTTGCCCACGCCGGGCACATCCTCGATGAGCAGATGGCCCTGGGCCAGGAGCCCGATCACCGCCAGCTCCACCGCCTCCCGCTTCCCGAAAATCACCCGCTCGATGTTCTCCACCAGCCGGCGGGCAACCTCCTGCGCAAACCCATCCATTCGGAATCCTCCATCATCGCAATGGGATTCCCTGCCCCGGACGGACGACCTCCTCCCCCCTCCGCCTTTGATTTTAGAGGCTGCTTATCTGAAGATCCACCTCTATGGGAAGAGGGGGGAAAGCGGGGGCGTGGGCGGAGGGGAGAGCATGGGCGTGGACGTGGGCACCGACGGAGGCGGCGGCTCCTCGGTCGGAGGGGCGGGCGGCTGGGAGGCCCCCCCAAGCCCCTCCGTCGGGGATCCGCTTCGGGAGGGCGGGGCGGGTGTCGGAGATCGCTGCGGCTCACTCTCAGGCGTCCCGGGTGGGATCGAGGGGGTCTCCGACGAAGGGGTGGGACGCAGGATCTCAATCACCACCCATGGGGTTCGAAGGGCCGGCGATGGACCTCCCCCGGCAGCTGCAAGCCCCCGCCCCCCGAACCGCACCGCGGGGAGCCCAAAGGCCAGGGCCATCGCCAGCCCGACTCCACCGGCGGTGGCCAGGGCGCGCTGCCAGGGCTTCCAGGCGTCCGGGAGGGCGGCCCCCGTGAGAACCGCTCCCACCAGGGTGAACAGCGGCCCCTTCCCGATCTCCCGGGCGGGATCCGCCGCCGAGGCGGCGGCCGTCTGCCAGGCGCTCAGCCAGGCCCCCAGGGCGCCCACGGCGGCGAGGAAGGCCAGGGCTCCCAGGATCGGCCGGGCCCGGGGCGATCCCCGGATGGCCCAGGGCAGCCACAGGGCGGGCACGCTGACCATCAGGACCAGCACCCCCCATCCGTCCAGCCCCCGGGCCGCAGGGCCTGCCCCCCAGGGGAGCATCGTCCCGGCCAGCATCAGGGCGGGCCCCAGCATCCGCAAGGCAGGGGAGGGCGTCTCCGCGTTCATGGCTTCCGGTGCCCGGTGAGGGAATCGAGGAAAGCCATCAGCTGGGTTCGAAGCTCCCGAAACGTCTCCGGCATCCGCTCCGCCAGCGGCCGACAGCGCTCCCACTCCAGCTCGAATCCATCGGTATGACGGAACAGATGCCGGAAACGAAGGTAATCCGAGAGGCGGGATCCCAGGGCGGGATCGATCACGGCGGGTCGGGATGCCCCCCACGGGCTCATCATCCGCCACAGCCAATCGGTGTGCCCATGAGGGTCGGCGGGGAGGTCCCCATCGATCCGCACCGCGATCCGCTCGAAGATCCGTTCGACGCCGGTGTAGAAATCGTGCAGGATGCTCCCCAGGCTGCGCAGGGCGAACTCGTCGGGCTCGCCGGTCCAGCGGCTCATCAGCCGCTCCAGGCTCCGGACCAGCCGCTCCAGCCGGGCGAGCTCCAGGTCGATCTCCCGACGCAGGGCTTCCGTCGGCTCGATGGGCATCTCCTCCTCCCCCAGGATGCGGGCGCGCAGGGTGGGAGGGGCGCTCTCCAGAGGGATCAGATCCAGCTCCATGCCCTCCGGAAGGAGCGCCTCACACTCCCGCAGGGCGTCGAAGTAGCGCTCCGGCGCCAGCCCTTCCACGGCGATATCGATGTCTGAGCGCGCGTGCCAGGGACTCTGGCCGGCCAGGGAGCCGAAGATGAAGACCCGTCGTGCCCCGAAGCGGCGGCGCAACAACTCCGCGCACGCCCGGGCCGCCTCCCAGGCCGCCGCCCTCCGGCGCTCCAACATCTCGTCTTTCATGGACTCGTCGCTCACCATCCTGGGAACGGTCTCCTTTGAATGATAAACCGGATCCTCCGGCCTCGCAGGGTGCGCCGGACCCGGACCCGCCTCACCTTTGCTTCTCCACGATCAGCGTCTTCAAGTAAAGGGTCTCCGGGATCTGCAGGATCCATGGGTGATCCGGCGGCTGATAGGTGACATCCCGGACGACCAGGCGGCAGCCCACGTCGGCCGCCGCCAGGCGGACGGCCTCGATCAGATCCTCCAGGCGGACCGGATAGGCGCACGAGGAGAAGAACAGCACCCCGCCCTCCTCCAGCAGGCGCAGGGCGAGCGCGGCCATCTCCACAAACCGTCGGCGCACCCCCCGCTCCCATTCCGTCCGCCGCTTCACCATCGCGGGCGGATCCAGGACCACGTGGGTGAACCGCCTTCCCTCCGCGAGCAACGCCTCCATCATCTCCAGGGCATCCCCCAGGCGGACGGTGATCCGGGAGGCCAGGCCGTTGCGGGCCGCGTTGCGCTCCGCCTGCTGCAGCGCCCATGGGTCCTTGTCGATGACCATCGCCGTCGCCCCCACGGCGGCCGCGTGGATGGCAAAGGTCCCGATGTAGCCGTAAACGTCCAGCACCCGATCCCCCGGCCGCACCATCCCTCGCAGCCGTCGGCGGTTCTCCCGCTGATCCAGATAGAACCCGGTCTTCTGCCCGCGGATCGCGCTGGTTTCGAAGACCAGCCCGTCCTCCTCCACCTCCAGCGGATCCGGGATCTCCCCCCACAACAGGCCGGCCCGCGGCTCCAGCCCCTCGTCCTCCCGGGCCTCCACATCGCTGCGCTCATAGATCCCCCGGGGCGCGAACCGTTCGCGCAACGCGTCCACCAGCATCTCCCGCCAGCGCTCCATCCCCAGGTTCCGGATCTGCACCACCAGGAAGTCGCCGTAGCGATCGACGATCAGCCCGGGGAGCCCATCCGCCTCCCCGTGGACCAGGCGGACGGCGTTCGTGTCCCGGATGCTCCTTCGCCGGTCGGCGGCCTCCGCCAGGCGCCTCCGGAGCCACTCCGAATCCACGGGCTCGTCCCCCCGGGTGAGCATCCGAAGGGGGATATGGGCCGCGGGGTTGTAGAACGCCCTCCCCACCAGCGTCCCCGTGGCGTCCCGAACCTCCACGACGGCCCCCGGCTCCGGGTCCCCGTGAACGCGGGCGATGTCATCGTGGAAGGCCCAGGGGTAGAAATTGCGGAGCTTGCGCTCCGCGTGGGGCTTGAGGACGATCCACGCCTTCATACGGCTTCCCGTCGGCCCACCGAGACGATGAACGTCTCCAGCGCCACCACATCCGGGACCTGGCCGGTTTTGATGGCCAGGTCCAGCTCCGCCAGGCTCCGGTAGAAGGTTTCCAGCTGGGGGATCGAGAAGGCGACCGCGGACTCCGCGATCTTGCGCGCCGCATACGGATGAAGGCCCAGCAGGTTTCCGGCCTCCGCGGGGGAGAGGCCCCGTTCCAGCTGTTCCTTCATCAGGAGCATCAGACGGAACTGGCGGACGATCATGCCGAACAGCCCGAGGGGGTGCTCTCCCTCCTCCAGGAGCCGGTGGAGGGCGGCCAGGGCCCGGCGCACATCCCGCCGTCCTAAGGCCTCCGTGAGCTCGAAGAGGCTGATCGGCGCCGCGTAGGGGACCAGCCGCTCCACATCCTGAGGGGTGACGGGACGGCCGGCAGCCCATGCGGAGAGCTTGCGGATCTCCTGATCCAGCAGGCGGAGATCCGTGACCAGGGCGGCCAGGGCGGAGGCCGCCTGCGGGGTGAAGGTCCCGCCGTATCGCCGGGCCCGCTCCATCACCCACTCCGGGAGGGCCCGGGGAGGCGGCAGGGGGAAATGCCGGACCTCCGCCTGATCCGGATGCGTCGCCATCCAGCGCAACAGCGGATGATCCTCCGGTAGGGTCCTCCGTTCGATCAGGACCAGGAGGGTGGTGGGCGGGACGGCGGCGAGGGCCTGTCGGAAGGCCTCGTCCTCCTGGGCCCGCCGGCGCTCCCGGGCGAACCATCCCTCCACGACGACCAGGCGCCGCGAGGCCAGGAAGGGCATCGCCGCGCATGCCGCCTGCAGCTCCGCCGGGGAGATCCGCCGGCCGTCCAGGACGATCACGTTCATGGACTGGGCGGCCGCATCCCCCACCTCCCCGCGAAGCTCCCGCAGGGCCTCCTCGATCTCCAGCTCGTTCTCACCGTGGAAGAGGAGGATCATCGGGACGTCTTTGCGGTGTTCCGCGAATGATTCGTGTAGTTCCTTGGTTACGGCTCGGGCTCCGGACGCTCATCCGCCCCGGGTCTCCACGAAGTGGACCCGGACGAAGCCGCCGGGGAGGGCCCGCACCCCCACGATCTCCAGATCCCCCGGGTCAGCCCGGGTGGTGACGTGGGCCTGCAGCCATGGGCCCAGGGGTTGCACGGCGATCAGCGTGAGCACCGTGGCGAAGATGACCAGGGGGAGAACGTCGCGGCGCCGGCGATGGGGCACCAGGCCCAGGGTGAGAAAGGCCGCCAGGCCAGCGGAGGTGCCGGAGGCCACGTAGTTGGTCCCGCAACCCGGATGGATCGCCCAGTGATGCTCGCCTCGACGCAATCGCTCCAGGGCCTCACGGGCCGCAGCGATCACCGCCTCCATCGGCACGTTCCCGTAAACGTAGAACCCGAAAGGGGTGGAGCGACCGGCCATGGGCAGGCCGGGGAACCGCTGGCTGAGCAGATGGATCGTGGCGTGCTCCAGCGCATGGTTGCGCCGGATCCGCCGCAACGGCGTCCAATCCAGGATCGACATCCCGACCTCCGGTTCGGAAAGTTCGCATAAGCGCTCGCGCGCGCCGCGCCGGGCGCCCTCACGGGCCGGGCGGGCCACCACGATCAGGCGATGGGTGTTGTTCTCCGGCGGCCAGCATGTGACCAGGGTGAGGCGCTCCTCCGGGGTGGGCAGGATCCACCCCAGATTCCGCTGCCGCACCTCCGGAGGCTGGCCTTTCTCCGGCAGGATGTGGATCCCCTCCACCCGATACGCGTAGGCCTGCCGGGAGGTCTCCACCCGGATCCGCTGACCCGGGCGCAGGCGATGGAGGGCGCGGAAGACCTTCCCCTCGATGTTGTGGTGGCCGATCAGGACCACGTTGCCCCCCTGGCCGGGCGCCGCCGAGGTGGGGAGCCAGCCGGCGGCGAACCCGCGGGGAGGCTCCCAGGTGATGAAGACCTGGCTCCCCTCCGTCATCGTGGTCAGGCGCGCCGGGACCACCGGGGCCTCCAGCCCGATGTCCGGGATGATCAGGCGGATGGGGGGATCCGCCACTGCCCCGGAGGACGGCGAGCGGGTCGGCGCAGGCTCCGGGCGCATCCCCCTGGCCTCCTGCACCCCCCTCGGCTCCGGAGATGGGCGGGCTGGTGGGGCCGCGGAAGGCCCCCGGGGTGGAAGTGGCAGGGGTTCAGGATCCCGGGGGGTGGGCCAGGCCGTTGCGAGCCCGGCGGCCCCGAGGAGCAGCCCAGCCCCGATCAGGAGGCCGCTCAGCCGGTTGCCGGACGGACGACGGCCTGATCCCATGGCGCGCGCTCCAGATATCCCCCCACCATCGCCAGCAACGTTTCGTTGTAAAAAGCGAGGATGTCCCGATAAACCTCGCGCCAGCGCTCCGGCGCCCCGCCCAGCTCCACCATCCGGAACACGCTCTCCAGGAGGTAGCCGCCGAAGTGGAGGAACGCCCGCAACAGGTCTTCCAGCCCCAGCCCGGCCGCGTGCGCCTGCTCGGCGTAACGCTGCCCGATCCGGCGGGGGCGGTGCGGGTCGTGATCCCGGATGTAAGCCTGGAGCTCCTCCAGGAGCTGATAGCACGTGGCCTGGAACTCCTGAGCGATGGGGCCGCGCATCCGTTCGAACCAGGGGGCCTGAGGGCCGACTCCCCGGGCGAGCTCCAGACGGAGCTGGCCCAGGGTGTAAGTGATCAGCATGCGCACCCCGGGCTCCGCGCCGTGGGCCTGCAGCCAGGCTTCCAGATCCTTGCGGGCGAACCGCCGATGCCCACCGGCGGTCCGCTGGGAGGGGATGCGCCCGGCATCCGCCCACGCCCGCAGCGTGGCCGGGTGCACCCCCAGCATCGCCGCCGCCTCCTTCAGAGAGAGCCACTCCCCGGTGGGATTCCTCGTTTTCCGCTTCCCCATCGTCCCCCTCCGGATCCCCGGCCTGGCAGGCCGCTTCTCCCATCACGAGCGGGGAGCCGCGACAGCCTGGCGCAGATAGGCCTCAATGAAATCGTCCAGCTCCCCGTCCAGGACCCGCTCCACCTGGCTGGTCTCGTAGTCGGTGCGATGGTCCTTGACCAGCTGATAAGGATGCAGCACATAGGAGCGGATCTGGTTGCCCCACTCGGCGCTGACGTGTTCGCCCTTGAGGGCGGCGATCTCCGCCCGGCGCTTCTGCTCCTCCAGCTCCGCCAGCCGGGCCTTCAGGATCTTGAGGGCGGTCTCTTTGTTCTGGGTCTGGCTGCGCTCGTTCTGGCAGGAGACCACGATCCCCGTCGGGATGTGCCGGATGCGGACGGCCGTCTCGTTCTTCTGCATATGCTGGCCGCCCGCCGTGGAGGCCCGGAAGGTCTCGATGATGATGTCCTCCGGCCGGATGACGATCTCCGGGCTCTCCCCGATGTCCGGCCAGACCTCGACCAGGGCGAAGGACGTGTGGCGGCGGCGGGCGGCGTCGAAGGGGGAGATGCGCACCAGGCGGTGCACCCCTTTCTCCGCCTTCAGGTAGCCGTAGGCGTAGGGGCCTTTCACCAGCACCGTGGCGCTCTTGATCCCCGCCTCCTCGCCGTCCACCTTGTCCAGCAACTCGGCCTCCCAGCCCCGGCGCTCCGCCCAGCGCAGATACATGCGCAACAGCATCTCCGCCCAGTCCTGGGCGTCGGTGCCGCCGGCCCCCGCGTGGATGGCCAGGATGGCGTCGTGGCGGTCATAGGGGCCGGACATCCAGACCTCGAACTGGCGGTGGCGCACCATCTCCTCCAGGGCTTCGATCTCGCGGGCCAGCTCGGCCATCAGCGCCTCATCGCCCTCGCCCTCCGCCAGCTCCAGCAGCTCCCGGGCCTCCTGAGCCCGTTGGCGTAGATGGAGCCAGTTGCGGACCTCCTCCTTCAGGCGGCCTAACCGCTTCAGCACCTCCTGCGCCTGGGCCGGCTGCTCCCAAAAATCCGGCCGGGCGGCCTCCTCCTCCAAACGCTGGATCTCCGCCTGCTTCTCCGGGATGTCAAAGACGGTCCAGGAGATCTTCCAGCGTCAGCGTCAACGCCTCCAATCGCTCTCGCAGCTCCGTCGACATCGTCTCCCTCCCTTTTTATGGATCTCCACCGGCCGCCTGGCAAGGGCGGCCTTTCCCTGCTTTCGGGCAGGTTCATGGGGCGGACGTCCCCTCGATCAAGCGCGCGGTGACCTGCATGAACGCCTTCAGATCCCGGATCGCCTGCGGGAGCATGGCGTGAACCTGGGCGTGATCGATATCCCAATACAGGTGGACCAGCCGGCTTCGCCACTGGGCCATCTGCGCCATGGCTTCCGCCAGCGCCTCCGGCAGGATCCCCGCCTGTCCCAGAATCCGAAAGACCTCCGCGTAGCTCTGAGGACGCCCCAATCCCATGTGGGCGATGAGGTGATGCCCGATGTCCAGCGCCGCTTCAATGGCCAGCTGGAGGAAGCGCTCCGCGCTGCCGTAGCGATACGGATCCCCGCAGAAGTCCGAGCGGTCCAGGGCGGCCAGCGGCTCCAGAAATGCGAGGAACTCCTCCAGCCGGGTCATGCGATCCATCAATAAATCTCGATCGATCACTGAGCTTTCCCCCTTCCAGCGCTTCAGGGAGGTCCGGTTCAGGAGCTCCCGAAAGGGGCCCTCGTCCAGATAGGCCCGCATCGCCCGGGCTTCCCAATCCGCGCAGCGGCCGGGGTCCCGGCAGAACAGGAGCTCCCGCTCCTTTAGAACCGCGAACTGACGGGCCGGAGGCAGCGTGTTCAGCAGGATCAGGTCGATCTCATGGCCCGGAAGGGCCTCCTCCAACCGGGCCTGGAGACGATCCAGGAGCTCCGGGAACCGCGCGGGGGGCACATCCGGATCCACCCACACGGCGATGTCCACATCGCTCAGGGCATCCGCCCGGCCGGCGGCCCAGGAGCCAACCAAATACGCCCCGATCACCTCCGGGATGTCCACCGCCCGGATCATGGCATCCCGGGAGGGTGCCGGGATCTCGATTTCAGGCAGGCGACCCCGTCGCATCCTCAAACAGCTCCTCTACAAAGGCGTCCGCATCGAAGGGCAGCAGATCCTCCAGCCCCTCTCCCACCCCCACAAACCGCACCGGCAGGCCCAGCTCTCGGGCGATGGCGAAGACCGCGCCCCCCTTCGCTGTGCCGTCCAGCTTGGTGAGGATCAGACCGGTGACGCCCACGGCTTGATGGAACTCCCGGGCCTGCGGGAGGGCGTTCTGCCCGGTGGTGGCATCCAGCACCAGCCAGACCTCGTGGGGCGCGCCCGGGACCGCTTTCGCGGCGACCCGGCGGACCTTCTGGAGCTCCTGCATCAGGTTGTATTTGGTGTGCAGTCGGCCGGCGGTGTCGGCCAGGACCAGGTCGCAACCCCGGGCGCGGGCGGCCTGCAGGGCGTCGAAGAGCACCGCGCCGGGATCGGCGCCGGGCTGCCCCCCGATGCAGGGCACGCCGGCCCGTTCCGCCCAGATCTCCAGCTGTTCCCCCGCCGCGGCCCGGAAAGTGTCCGCCGCCGCCAACAGCACCCGTCGGCCCTGCTGCCGGAAGCGGTGGGCCAGCTTCGCCACGGTGGTGGTCTTCCCCGAACCGTTCACTCCGACCACCAGCACCACCTCCAGGGGATCCCGCCCCAGGTTCAACGGTGGGGGATCTTTGAGCAGGGCGCGCAGCTCCGCTTTCAACATCGCCCGCAGGTCCTCCGCCCGGGTGACCCCCTCCCGGCGGACCCGTTCTCGCAGGCGATCCAGGAGCTCTTGAGCAACCCGCACGCCCACATCGGCCTGGATGAGGGCGGCCTCCAGCTCCTCCCAGAGCGCCGGCGTGATCTCGGTTGCCCCCAACAGTTGCGCGATCCGTCCGAAGGCGGCCTGGCGGGTTCGCGCCAGGCCCTCCCGCAGGGCTTGCAACATGCTCCGCATCGATGCGTCCGCTCCTCCTGCCCGCACGATCCTCTACCTCGAATTATATCGAAGGCTCGCCGATCCATCTATGCGATCTCCAAAGGCGATATAAAATGGGAATCCTGGATGATCCTCCGGATCACGATGGAGAACGCCCGGGATGAGCACCATGGGACGGGGGCTTTCACGCCGTTCCGGGTCATGGCTCCGATGGATGGTCTGGAACCTCATAGCGGCCTGCGGGGTGGGGATCCTGGCCCTGTGGGGGATCGAGCGGATCTGGCCGCTGCCGCCCCTGCCCACCCCTCTCCCCACGGCCACCCCGATCCCCACCGCGACGCCCCGCCCCCCGCTGATGTATACCGTCCAGCCTGGGGATACCCTGATCGGGATCGCGGCGCGCTATGGGGTGTCCCTGGAGAGCCTGCTGCGGGCCAACGGCCTGAGCCCGGAGGCGGTCATTTATCCGGGGCAGGTGTTGCGGATCCCGGGGGAGCTCCCGGCGGCGCCGCCCCCCATCCCTTCTCCGAGCCCGCTGCCATCCCCAGCGCCGGCCGCTGATGGGATCCGCCTGCGGGTTCTGGAGATCCGCGGGGTTGGGGATGTGGAGCAGGAGACCCTCGTGCTGGTGAACGAGGGGGCGACCCTCAGCCTGGCCGGCTGGCGGCTGCGGGATGCGGATGGGAACCTCTTCGTCTTCCCGGCCCTCACCCTATGGGCCGGCAGCCGGGTGGCGGTGCACACCCGCGCCGGGGAGAACACGGCCACGGATCTTTACTGGGGACGCGACGGGGCGGTGTGGCAGCCCGGCGAACGGGGCGTTCTGGAGGACCCGGAGGGGACCGTGGTGCTGGAGTTCCGGATCCCATCGCCTCGCCCTTGAGAGCAACGGCCGGGCTTACATCACCCGCCAGCACGCCACCCAGTGCTCCTGCTGCGGCGTTCCTACGTTGATAAAGGGCGGCTCCTCCCGGGCGCAGTGCGCCATCGCGACCGGGCAACGGGGATGGAAGCGGCATCCGGCGGGCGGGTTGAGCGGGCTGGGGACATCTCCCTTCAGCAGGATGCGCTCCCGCTCGAGGGTGGGATCCGGGATGGGGACGGCGGAGAGCAAAGCCTGCGTGTAAGGATGGAGCGGATTACGATACAGCTCCTCCCGGGAAGTCAGCTCCACGATCTTCCCCAGATACATCACCGCGACGCGATCGCTGACGTGCTCAATGACGCTCAGGTTGTGGGCGATGAACAGATAGGTGAGATGGAACTCCTCCTGAAGCTCTTTCAGGAGATTAATGATCTGGGCCTGGATGGAGACGTCCAGGGCGGAGATCGGCTCATCGCAGACGATGAACTTGGGGCGCAGGGCCAGGGCCCGGGCGATGACGATGCGCTGGCGCTGGCCTCCTGAGAACTCGTGCGGATAGCGGCGGGCGTGGTAATCCTCCAGGCCCACCTTGCGGAGGAGATCGATCACCATCTCCATGCGCTCTTTCGGTGTTCCGATCCCGTGGACGGCAAGCCCCTCGGCGATGCTCGCCCCCACCGGCACACGGGGATCCAGGGAGGAGTAAGGGTCCTGGAAGATGATCTGCATATCCCGTCGCAGGGCTTTCAGTTCGGATTTGGTGAGGGCGAAGATGTTCCTTCCCTCGAAATAGACTTCCCCGGCCGTGGGCTCGATCAGGCGGAGGATCGTGCGTCCGACGGTGGTTTTCCCGCAGCCGGATTCCCCGACCAGCCCCAGGGTTTCGCCGCGGCGGATGTTGAAGCTCACCCCATCCACGGCTTTCACCCAGGCCACCACGCGCTGCAGCAATCCCCGACGCACCGGGAAATATTTCTTAAGATCCCGAACCACCACCAGATCCTGATCCGCCGAGACCTCCATGCGGGGCTGAGCCTGCGCTTGCACGATGGTCATCCGTCATCCTCCCTGTTCCAGAGATCCTTTTCGAACGCGCCGGCCGGGGTGCGCTATCCGTAAAGCCAGCAACGGACCTGATGTCCGGGCTCCGTATGAAAGAGCGGGGGGATCTGCTCCAGGCAGACGTTCCCGAGCTGGGCCTGGTTCTCCACGCGGGCGCGGCAACGGGGCGCGAAACGGCAACCCGGCGGGAGATCGATCAGGTTGGGCACCGTCCCCGGGATTGTGTCCAGGCGGGGTTTCACCACCCCCATCACCGGGATGGATCCCAGGAGCCCCCGGGTATAGGGATGCTGCGGGTTAGAGAAGATGGTGCGCACATCGGCCTCCTCGATGATCTGGCCCGCATACATCACCGCGACCCGATCGCACATCTCCGCCACAATGCCCATATCGTGCGTGATGAGGATGATGGCGGTGTGCATGCGGCGCTGGAGCTCCCGCATCAGATCCAGGATCTGGGCCTGGATGGTCACGTCCAGAGCAGTGGTGGGCTCGTCGGCGATCAGCAGCTCCGGGCCCAGGGCCAGGGCCATGGCGATCATCACCCGCTGGGCCATGCCCCCCGAGAGCTCGTGAGGATAGGAGTGGGCGCGTCGCTCCGGATCCGGGATGCCCACCATCTGCAGGAGCTCGATGGCGCGACGCCAACCCTCCGCCCGGCTCAATCCCTCGTGGACCTGAAAAACCTCCGCGATCTGGTCACCGATTTTAAAGACCGGGTTCAGGCAGCTCACCGGCTGCTGGAAAATCATCGAGATCCGGCTGCCCCGCAGGCGGACCATCTCCGACTCGGGCAGTTTCAACAGGTCGACCCCGTCGAAAAGCACCTCCCCGCTCAGGATGCGTCCGGGGGGTGATCAGGCGCATGATCGAGAGGGAGGTCACGCTCTTCCCGCATCCGGATTCCCCGACCAAGCCCAGGATCTCCCCCCGCCGCACGTGGAAGCTCACCCCGTCCACCGCCTTCACCACGCCTTCCTCGGTGAAGAAATAGGTGCGCAGATCCCGAACCTCGAGCAACACCTCGCGGCTGTCACGGGAAACCAAAGCCATCTCCTCCTTCAGAGGATATCCTCCCCTCAACAGATCGCGAGCAGACATCCGGCCTTCCTCCCCGCAAGATCTTTACGTAGCCCTCCCATGAACCCCGACGGGCCTAACGCTTCAGCCGCGGATCCAGGGCGTCCCGCAGGCCATCCCCCACGAAGTTAAACGAAAGCGAAGTCAGGAAAATGCAGAACCCGGGGACGATGGCCTTGAAGGGCTGGGTCCACATATCCGCCTGGGCGTTGTTGAGCATGTTGCCCCAGGTGGGCACCGGAGGCTGCACCCCAAAGCCCAGGAAGCTCAGGGCAGCCTCCAGGATGATCACGGTGCCCAGGCTGAGGGTGGCGCTGACGATGATGGGGGCCATGGCGTTGGGGATCATGTGGCGCACCACGATCTGCAGGTCCGACATCCCGAGGGCGCGCGCGGCCTCCGTGAACATCTGCTCCCGCAACGAGAGCACCACCCCTCGCACCAGACGCGCAGCCCCCATCCAGCCGAAGACGCTGAGGACGATGATGATGATCACCACGCTGCTCCACTCCCGACTCAGGCCCGGGATGGTGACGTCGCTGAGGAGAGCGGAGATGGTCAGCAGGAGCGGGAGCAGCGGAAGGGTGAGCATGAAATCCACGATCCGCTGGATGAGGTTGTCAACCCAGCCCCCGAAATAGCCGGAGATCGCCCCGATGAGGGCACCGGTGGTCTGGCTGATCAACGTGACCACGAACGCCACCGTCAGGGAGATACGGGCCGCGTGCATCAGCCGGGAAAGGACATCGCGGCCCAGCTCATCCGTCCCCAGCCAGTGGGCGGGGGACGGCCCCGCGTTCTTCAAGTTCAGGTTCTGGGCGTAGGGATCGTAAGGGGCGATCCACGGCGCCAACGCCGCGATGAGGATGAAACCCATCAGGATCGCGGCTCCGAAAAGGGCGACCCGGTGACGCCGGAACCGACGCCACACAATCTGGAGGTAACTTTCCTCCCGAACCGTCAGAAGGGCTTCCGCCCGCAGCTCTGCCGTCGCCATCCGTCCCCCCTCACTCCAGCCGGATCCGCGGATCAACGATCGTATACAGGATGTCCGCCAACAGGTTGGCGAACACCACCAGCAGCGAGGTGATGAAGAGCAACGCCATCACCACCGGCCAGTCGTCCGCCTGAAGGGCGTCGTAATAGAGCCGCCCCATGCCTTTATAGTTGAATATCGTCTCCGTGATCACCGCCCCGCTGAAAATGCCCGGGATCTCCAAAGTCAGGATGGTCACGATGGGGATGAGGGCGTTGCGCAACGCGTGCTTCATGATCACCACCCGCTCGATCAACCCCTTCGCCCGAGCCGTGCGCACATAATCCTGACGGAGCACTTCCAGCATGGAGGAGCGGGTGTAGCGGCTCCAGCCGGCCATGTAAAGGAGGCTCAGGACCAGGGTGGGCAGGATCAGGTGCACGGCCCGATCCAGGGGGGAACCGGGGGTCGCGCCCAGCACGTGGAGAAGACTCCCCGGCGGAGGCGGACGCAGGCTGAAGGTGTTCCCGGTGGGGAGATACGGCAGGCCCAGGACCTGATACCAGGGGGAGCGCGGGCCGCTGAAGAGGAAGATCATCATCAGCCCGAACCAGAACACCGGCATCGCGGTCCCGAAGAAGGCAAAGGTCGTCGCCACATAATCCAGGAGGGAGTATTGCCGCACCGCTGAGTAAATGCCGATGGGAATGGCCACCAGAAGGGAGAGCAGCGTCGCGGAGGTCATCAGGAGGAGCGTGTTGGGGAGACGGAACCAGATCAGATCGATCACCCTCTGCCCTGCGGCCAGCCGCCAGGAGTCGCCAAAGTCGAAGCGGATCACCCCCCGGGTGCACTCCGTCGGGATCTGCCGGCAGCTGGTTCGCTGAAGATGAGAAAGCCCTACGTCATCCAGCCAGTCCTCCCCCAGAAGCCAGACGATATATCGCCAGTGCAACGGTCGGTGTAATCCCAGGAACTCCTCGATCCTTCGGATCTCCTCCGGGCTCAGACGGCTTTTCCGATCCGCTCCCAGATTGATCCCGCTCAACGGCCCTCCAGGGGCCAGGTTCATGATCGCGTAGATCGCCATCGATGAAAGGAGAATGACGATCATCATCTGGAAAAGACGACGGATCAAATAGTTGACCATCGCCATCTCCTCTCGCTCAACTTAGTGAAAACCACACAACACCCACCGACCCCATGGGCGGCGCCTGGGGCCGGATCACCCTTACCGCAAGGCCGAATCGGACAACCCCTGTTATTGTAACAAGCCGTGTTTTCCCAAACAAGCTCACAAGCAACCTCCATCTATCAGACGGCGAGGAGCTCCCGGATCAACGAGGGACCGCGGTCCGTCGCTCCAGGAGGCGAACGAGCAGGGAGAGCAACAGGGTCATCGCCAGGTAAAGCAGGGCCACCGTGTTGTATACCTCGAAATACCGGAAGGTCCCCGCCGCCCGCTGGCGTCCCACATACATCAGCTCCGGCACGGCGATCACCGAGGCCAGGGCCGTGTCTTTCAGCATGGCGATGAAGTCGTTGCCCAGGGGAGGCAGCACGTTCCGGATCGCCTGGGGGAGGATGACCAGGCGCATGGCCTGCCAGTAGGTCATCCCCAGGCTGCGGGCCGCCTCCATCTGGCCCCGGGGGATGGACTCGATGCCCGCCCGATACACCTCCGCCAGGTAGGCCCCGTAGCCGATGGCCAGGCCGGTCACCGCCCGGCCCATCTCGCTGCGGATCAGGCGGCCGAGCTCGGCCAGCGGGGGCAGCCCCCACGCCTGGCCGGCCTGGATCAGGGCGTCCCCCATCGGCGGGGCGGCCACGAAGGCCACATAAAACAGCACCACCAGGAGCGGAACCCCGCGGATGAACTCCACGTAGAGCGTGGACAGGTTATAGAACACCACGTTCCGGGAGACCCGGCCCAGGCCGGCGATCAGCCCGAGGATCAGGGCGATGGCATAGGCGATCACCGTCAGCTGAAGGGTGACCGGGATGCCCCGGACCAGGAAGCGGACCGTCGCCTGATAATCCGGGGAGTTCAGGATCGCCGCCCCGGTCCACAATCCGAACGCCCCCAGCATCACCGCCCACCAGGGCCACGTCCGCCAGTCCAGGCCGGATCGCCGCGGCGGCCGCGGGGAGGGAAGCGGAGCCTGTCGTTCGATGGAAACCGCCATCGCCGTCACTCCTTCCACCATCCGGGATGCCGGAGTTCATCCCCGCCCATCTCGCAACGATTCCGCGCGATACCGATGGAGAGCCTTCGATGGGCACTGCGGATCTCTGAAAAAGGATGGGCCGCGAGAAGTTCCCGCGACCCATCCGAACGAAAGCTTCCATCTTCTTGGAGGATCATCCTACTGGCCCGGCTTGTATTCCTTGAACCACTTTTGATACAGCCGGTCCAGCGTGCCGTTCTCCTTCAGGACCTTCAGGGCGGCGTTGAAGGGAGCGACCAGATCGCTGCCCTTGGGGAAGCAGAGCCCGAGGTCCTCGCTGGTGAAGGGCTCCCCGGCGATCTTCAGCTTGCCCGGGTTCTGGGCCATGAAGCCATCGGCCGCCGGGCTGTCGATCACCACCGCGTCCACATCCTTGGCCAGGAGCGCCCGCACCGCCAGGTCGAAGGTGTCGTAGCGCTTGAGCTGCTTGGCCTCGTCGGCCACCAGCGTCTTGGCCGTCTCCTCGTTGGTGGTCCCGATCTGGACCCCCACGATCTTGTCCTTGAGGTCGTCCTTGCTCTTGATCCGCTCCTCATCAGCCCGGACCAGCACCACCTGGCCGTAACGGAGGTAGGAATCGGAGAAGTCGAACTTCTGCTTGCGCTCCTCGGTGATGGTGATGCCGGAGGCGGCCAGGTCGAACTGCTTCTGCTCCAGGCCGGCGAAGATCCCCTCCCAGGCGGTGGAGATGATCTTCGGCTTGCAGTTGAGCAGCTTGCAGATCTCGTTGACCAGATCGACGTCGAAGCCCACGACCTCGTTGGTCTTGGGGTCGACGAACTCAAAAGGCGGGTAGGTGGTGTCGCTGGCGATCTTCAGCTCCCGCCCCCCCAGGTTGGGCAATTGCGCTCCGGCTCCAGGAGCCGGGGTCGGCGTGGCGGCCGGCTGAGGCGTGGCCGTCGGCTGAGAGGTGGCGGTTGGCTGAGGTGTGACAGTCGGCTGAGGCGTGGCGGCCGGCTGACACGCAACCGCCAGCAACGCGGCGATCAGGATTCCCCACGGCAGGCGCCTCATGGTCTCCTCCTTGGATTTGGGCTTTCCGGGCGGCCGCCGCGGAAGCCGGGGCGAGGATCCGACCTCAGTGCATCCCCAGGTAAGCGGCCTGGACCTGCGGGTTCTCCGCCAGCTCCCGGGCCGTGCCCTGCAGAACGATACGGCCGGTCTCCAGCACGTAACCGCGGTGGGCCACCTGCAGGGCCATGCGGGCGTTCTGTTCCACCAGGAGGATCGTCGTGCCCTGTGCGTTCAGCTGTTGAATCACCTCAAAGATGCCCTCCACCAGAACAGGGGCCAATCCCATGGAGGGCTCATCCAGGAGCAGGATGCGGGGGCTCATCATCAGCGCCCGGGCGATGGCCAGCATCTGCTGCTCGCCCCCGGAGAGGGTCCCCCCCTTTTGATGAAGCCGCTCCTTCAAACGGGGGAAGATGCTGAACACAAACTCCATCCGCCGGGCGATCTCCTGGCGGTCCTTCACGGTGTAGGCGCCCATCTCCAGGTTCTCCCACACCGTGAGCTGGGGGAAGATCCGTCGCCCCTCGGGGACGTGGCCGACGCCCCGGGCCACGATCTCGTGGGGAGGTAGATGGGTGATGTCCTCCCCGTTGAGGAACACCTGGCCGTGACGCGCCCGGACCAGGCCGGAGATGGTGCGCAGCGTGGTGCTTTTTCCGGCGCCGTTGGCTCCGATCAGGGTGACGATCTCCCCCGGCTCCACCTTAAACGAAATGCCCTTGAGAGCATGGATGTGTCCATAATAGGTATGGACATCCCTCAGCTCCAGAACGGCCATCGCTCCGCTCCCGAACCCCCCGAGTTTTTCCTCCGAAGGCCCTCCCCTTTCATCCGGCGACCGCTCCCATCGCCACACCCCGCCCCAGGTAGGCCTCGATCACCCGCGGGTTCCGGCGGACCTCCTCCGGGGCTCCCTCGGCGATCTTCTCCCCGTAGTCCAGGACGGTCACCCGTTCGGAGATCCCCATCACCACCCGCATCTGGTGCTCGATCAGGATGACCGTGATGCCCAGCTCATCCCGGAGGCGCCGGATCAGGCGTGTGGTCTCCGCCGTCTCCTGGGGGTTCATCCCGGCCGTCGGCTCATCCAGGAGGATCAGCTTGGGACGGGCGGCCAGGGCCCGGGCCAGCTCCACTTTGCGCTGCTCCCCATACGGCAGGTTCTTGGCCAGCTCATCCGGGGAGGCCCGAAGCCCGACGAACCGGATCAACCGCAACGCCTCCTCCCGCAACCGCCGCTCTTCCTCCCGAAAGCGAGGCGTCTGAAAGAGGATATCCACAGGGTTCGCCCGGAAACGCGTGTGCATCCCGACCAGGATGTTCTCCATCACCGTCATGTTGCCGAATAGACGGATGTTCTGGAAGGTCCGGGCGATGCCCCTTGCGGTGATCTGGTCCGGCCGGAGCCCCACCAGGGAGCGGCCTTCGAAGAGGATCTCCCCTTCATCCGGCTTGTAGATCCCGGTGATGAGGTTGAAGAGGGTTGTCTTCCCGGCCCCGTTGGGCCCGATGATGCTGACGATGCGGCCGGGCTCCAGGGTGAAATCCACCCGGTTCACGGCCACCAGGCCCCCGAAGCGCTTGGTGACTTTCTTCAATTCCAGCAGGTAGGCCATCCGGATGCCTCCCGGAACTCGCGTTCCATCCCTGTGAGCCGTTCCGACTTGGGTTTCAGTCCCGTGCGGGCTTGACCTCCGGCGCAGGCACCACCGGCGGGAGCTCCTCCTCCGCAGGCAGGCGCTCCAGCCCCTCTTCTCGCCCCATGGCTTCGGCCAGCTCCAGGCGATGGCGCCGCTCCGGGATCAGGCCCTGGGGGCGCAGGATCATCATCAGGACAAGCAGGATCCCGAAGACCAGGCGCTCATACTTGGCCGGCTCCAGCTGGGTCGGCCACTGGCTGAGGGGGAAGTTGATCAGCGGGATCACCACCCCGGCCTGGCGCAGCGCGTTGAGCATCTGGGAGAGACCCTTTAGGATCTGAAGGTTCAGGATCGTCAACAACACAGCCCCTACGATGGAGCCCGGGATGCTCCCCATTCCGCCCAAGATCACCATCACCAGGATCCCGATGGATTCCATGAACGTGAAGCTCTCGGGATTGATGAAATATTGCTTGGCGGCGAAGATCATCCCCATGGCGCCGGCGAAGGAAGCCCCCGTGGCGAAGGCGGCCAGCTTCATCCGCACCAGAGGGATCCCCATGGCCTGGGCGGCCAGCTCATCCTCCCGGATCGCCGTCCACGCCCGCCCCACCCACGAGTTCTCCAGACGCCGGGCCATCCAGATGGCGAATCCGATCACCAGCAGGACCAGGAAGTAGAAATAAAGCGCATAAAGGGTGGGGTCATCCAGGCGGATCCCCAGGGCGTGCAACCACGGCTTGAAGAAGAGGGGCGGCCGCTGCACGGGGCGGATCCCCTGCGGGCCGTTGGTCAGGTTGATCGGTTTGTCCAGGTTGTTCACGATCACGCGGATCACCTCGCCGAAGGCGAGCGTGACGATGGCGAGGTAATCCCCCCGTAGTCGCAGCACCGGCAACCCCAGGAGGATCCCGGTGAGGGCCGCCACCCCCACCGCCAGGAAGAGGAATGGGAAGAACCATTCCGGCTCCAGGGGGAAGCGGTTCGTCCCAAAGGCGATGTTGGCCTGCGGGGAGCCGAAGATGGCCCACAGATACGCGCCAACAGCGTAAAAGGCCACATACCCCAGGTCCAGCAGCCCGGCGAAGCCCACCACAATGTTCAGCCCGATGGCCATGGCGGCGAAGATCCCTGCCTGCGTGGCGATCTCCAACAGAAACGTGTTTCGGACCCCCAGGATAGGGAGGAGGACCAGCAGGATGGCCAGACTCAGGAGGGCCTTCAGCGCTACGGACAGCGGGGCGTAATAAATCACCAGCAAGGAGCCCAGGAAGGCGGCGAAGGCCAGGGCGAAGATCAAGGGATACCAAGCCACAGCCCGCATCCCGGGCTGACCCAACCAGTTCATCAACAGAAGAGCGGCGACAATGTAGCCCAGGACCCCGATGAGATAGACCGAGCGTCCGTTTCGGATCTGGGCGATCCACTCCACAGCCTTAGCACGGATCATCCCGCACCTCTTCGCCTCAGGAATGCCTCGCTCGTGCCAGCCGAAATGAATTCCAGCCTACATTATGCCTTCTGACCCACTTGCTCGCCGAGCAGACCGGTCGGGCGGAACATCAGGATCAGGATCAGGATCATGAAGGCGAAGATGTCTTTATATTCCGTCCCGAAGGCCCCGCCGGTAAACTGAGAGAGATAGGCCCCTGCAAAGCCCTCCAACACCCCCAGGACGATCCCGCCCAGCATGGCCCCGGTGATGTTGCCGATGCCCCCCAGGACCGCGGCGGTGAAGGCCTTGATCCCGGGGATGAAGCCCAGGTAAGGATCGATGCGACCGATCCGGATCCCGTATAGAACCCCCGTTGCTCCCCCCAGGGCGCCGCCGAGCAGGAAGGTCAGCATAATGATCCGATCGACGTTCACCCCCATCAGCGCCGCCGTCGGCCGATCCTGGGCCACCGCCCGGATCGCCCGGCCCAGCCGGGTGGCGTTCACCACGAAGTTCAGCCCGGTGAGCATCAGCAAGGAAGCGAAGATGATGAAAAGCACCTTTGCCTGGATCTGCATCTGGACCGGCTCTCCGGCCACCGTGAAGGCGGCGATGGGGATCTGCTGATTCAGGATGGGGAAGGAGGGATAATTTCGATAGAAAGCGTTGTTCAAGAGACCCTCCAGGGCCCGGACGGCGTCCTGGAGGAAGAACGAGACCCCGATGGCGGAGATCAGGGGCACCAGGCGGGGCGCCCCCCGGAGCGGCCGGTAGGCGATCCGCTCGATGGCCACCGCCAGCAGCCCGCTGCCGACCATCCCGGCGGCCACCGCCAGCAGGATCCCGGCCATGATCAGCATCAGGGGAGCCGTGGAGGGGATGGCCAGGGCGAGCATGAGCTCCACGCCGATGAACGCCCCGACCATGAAGATCTCGCCGTGAGCGAAGTTGATGAACTGCAGCACCCCGTAGACCATCGTGTAGCCCAGGGCGATCATCGCGTAAAGGAAGCCGATCACGAGGCCATCGATGGCCACCTGGGGCAACGTGCGGACGACAAACTGAAGAAGCGTTATCCCCCCGGCCACCGGGCGGTTGAAGAGGACGGCGAGGAGGAGGATGATCGAGCCGATCACCAGAAGGCTGATCGCCACAAAGACGAAAAGCTGGATCAGCGGGACTACGAGGGCCTGATACAGAAGGGATTCCGAGAGCTTCCCGCGCATTCGTCACAGATCCACCATGGGATTTTGCTCCACCCATCCCCCTAACCGGGTGGGGAGGGACCTCCTTCCTCCCCACCCGGCTCGGTTCCGCTTCGGCTTTTCACTTCACTCCGCACGCCGCCTTCAGCTCCGGTGTGAGCGGCGGCGGCTCCAGCTCCAGGGTCTTCACCAGCTCGTTCTTGCCCCAGTCCTCCGGCTTGCCGGAGACCACCTTGATCACGAAGTATTTCGCCTTGACCGGGTCGCCCCGCTCATCGAAGGTGATCACGCCGGTGATCCCCTGGAAGTCCTTGGTCGCCCGCACCTTCTCCGCCACCGCCCGGCGGCTCGGTTTCTGGCCGCCCGCTTCCTGGATGGCCGCCTCGATGGCCTTCAGCACGATCGCCGTGGCATCGTAGGCCTGGGCCGAGAAGGGCTCCGGATCCCGGCCGAACTTGGCCTTGTAATCCTCAATGAACTTCTTGGCCCCCTCGTAGACCGTCGGCGGCGCGGCCACGGTCGTGTAATACATCCCCACCACCGCATCGCCGGCGATCTTGGCCAGCTCCGAGGAGTCCATCCCGTCCGGCCCCAGGAAGATCGCCTTCACGCCCTTCTCCCGGGCCTGCTTGAAGAAGACCCCCGCCTGATCGTAGATGCCGCCGAAGAAGATCAGCTCAGGGTTGACCGCCTGGATCGCGGTGATCAGCGGGTCGAAGTTCGCCTTCTCCTCTGTCCCCTCAAAGCCCAGGACCTGGCCGCCGAGCTCCTCGAAGCGCTTCTTGAAGAACTCGGCCACGCCCTGGCCGTAGGGCGTCTTGTCGTGGATCACGAAGGCGGTCTTGACCTTGAGCTCGTTGAAGGCGAACTCCGCGGCCACCGCCCCCTGCACGTCGTCGCGGCCGCAGACCCGGTTCGTCACCAGATACCCGCGGTCGGTGATGCAGGGGTTGGTGTTGGCCGGGGAGACCATGACCAGGTCGTAATCCTTGTAGGTCTCCGAGGCGGGGATGGCCACGCCGGAGTTGAGGTGCCCGATCACCGCCAGGATGTCGGGATCGTTGACCAGCTGCTTGGCGTTGGCCACGCCCACATCCGGCTTGGCCTGGTCATCGAAGGGGACCAGCTCCACCTTGAAGCCCAGGGCCTCGATGGGGCCTTTGAGCTGCTCGATGGCCAGCTGGGCCCCGTTCTTGATCCCCTCGCCCAGGGCCGCCTGGCCGCCCGAGAGCGGGCTCTGGGTGGCGATCTTGATGGTGCCCTTCACCGCCGGCGTCGGCGTCGCCGCCGGAGCAGCAGGGGCCTGGGTTGGGGTGGGCGTCGCCGCCGGAGCGCAGGCGGCGAGCAGCAGGCTGAACACCGTCAGCGCCATCAGGATCCTGGAAAACTTCATGGCCTCCTCCTTTTAGCAGGATTCGCGGAAAGGAGGATCCCTCGCGGTCTCGCGCCGCCGCTGGCACCTCCTTTCCGCAAAGGACGGCTTGTCTGCAATTTTAGAAGCCCCCGGGCGATCTGTCAAGGTCGCCCCGGGCCCCCTCCTTCTCCCATCCCATCCGCAAAGCGGAGACTCCAAGTGTCTTTTCGAGGCATAAAAGTTTGAGAAAACTCATAAAATCGCTGGAAGAAATGGTTATCATAGGGATCACCGGGCGGGGGGCTCCGTCGAGGAGGATGGCTCCTCCAGGGCTTGGATCTCCTCCTCCGGGATGCCCAGGGCGCGCAGCTCCTCCCGCAGGTCGAACTTGAACCGCTGGAGCCAGTAGATAGGGACCTTCAGGTTGTAAAGAAAGATTTGCTCATTGAGCTCGGCGATGCGTCGGGCGAAGGCCCGCAGGGCCCGCTCCCACTCCGCCTCGATCCACTCCCGCTCCCGTCGGCTCCGCGGGTCGGATTTCCCCGCCAGGGCCTGCAGGGCCTCCTGACGCCACTGGAGGGTCCGCCGCAGATCCTGCCGGGCCTGTTCGATCCCCCGCCGGATGGCCAGGTCGGCCTCAATCCACTCCGGCCGGGCGTCGTTCTGCCGGAGAAGATGATAGGCGATGGCGAGCCCCGGTTCGAGGTAGGGGTTCTCCTCCAGCTGCAGCGGCCGCCCCTTGCCCGGGAGGTGATCGAACTCCCCCCGGCGCATGGCTTCCAGGATCTTCTGCTCCACCCACTCGCCCCAGTTCACCATCCCGCGCCCATCCTTCGGAGGAGATCCTTCACCGGAGCCGCATCTCGCTGGAGTGGCCGGGGAACACCTTGGCCTGCGGGTTGATGTAGGTGGCCGCGTAGTTCACCGCCGTGGCCGCCTGGGCGAAGCCGATCACGATGAGGTTCAGCGGCTCCACCCCCTCCGGCGCCGTGATGTCCCCCGCGGCGTAGACGCCGGGCAGGTTGGTCTCCATGCGGGCGTTCACCTTGATGTAGCGGTTCCCCACCGTCTCCAGCCCCCAGCTCTTGATCGGCCCCAGGTCCGCCTTGAACCCCAGGCTCATGATCACCGCGTCCACCGGGATCACCGTCTCCTCCCCGGTGCGGTTATCGAAGATCACCGCCTCCCGGATCCAGCCGTCCGGCCCGGGATGGATGGCTTTCAACTCATGGAAGAGCCGGACCTCCACGCCGGAGCGCATGAGCTCGGCCACGCTGCCCGGGTGGGCACGGAACTGATCGCGGCGATGGATCAGGGTGATGTGGGCGGCGAAGTCCTTGAGGTTGAGGGCCCAGTCCACCGCCGTGTCGCCACCTCCCACGATCAGCAGCCGCTTGTTGCGGAAGGGCCGGCGCTCGGTCACCACGTAATACAGCCCCCGCCCCTCATACCGGTCGATCTCGGGCTTGCCGATCCGGTTGGGCTGAAAGGCCCCGATGCCCGCGGCGATCAGCACCGTCCGGGCCGGATGGATCCCCCGATCGGTCTCCACAGCCCAGAGCGCGTCCTCCCGCCGCAACCCTACGGCGCGCTCCCCCAGGCAGAAGATGGGGTTGAACATGGAAGCCTGTTCCACCAGCAAGCGCACCAGGTCCTTGGCCAGGATCTTGGGATGGCCCGGCACATCATAGATGAATTTTTCGGGATACAGCACAGCCAGCTGGCCCCCGGGCTGGGGCAGGGCGTCGATGACCTTGACGCTGAGGCCCCGAAGCCCGGCGTAGAAAGCCCCGAACAGACCGGTCGGCCCCGCGCCGATGATGACCAGATCCACCGGGCCCGCGTCTTCACGCACTGGAGCCTCCGACATCTCCGCCTCCTTCGGTCCGGATGTTTCGCCGCCTCCCATTATAATTTGGGAGAAATCCCTTTCCGAAGCAGCGTCCCGCCGAGGCCCAGGCGAAGCCCTCCGTCCAACCCGCCAGGGGGGTGTGTCCCAATTTTGTCGGGCCTGGCCGCTTTGTAGGACAACTGCTCGCAGTTGTCCTACGATTTTGGGACACACCCCGCCCGGGGCCCGGCAGGGGCCCCACGCCCCGGGTATACTTCGGGTATAATGGGAATATCCCAAGCCGGGGAGTCCCGGCGATCTCATGGAGGTCGGTTCCGATGGCGATCGCACGTCCCAGAACGCGCGTCCCCCTGTGGGGATGGATCGTCGGGCTGGTCGGCCTGGCCCTGCTGGCCCTGGCCGGCGTCGGCCTGGCGGCCCGCTCCGCCGGCGCGGCTTGCCAAACGGCCACCGCCGCTCAGCCCCTCCAGCTGCCTACCTTCCGGATGGCCCCGGCCGATCCCTCGCAAACCCTCCGGGCCGCCGTCCAGCCTTTCGCGGAGCCGGATCGCGCGCTCCGGGAGGCCCTGACCCGTCTGCCTCCGACGCTGAAACCCACAGGCCCCTATTACGCGGTGCGTTTCTGCGGCGAGCCTCCGCTTCCCCTTCGGGTGACCGTTTACATCCCGGAGGGAATGGAGCCCTGGACGATGGCCGACGTATGGGGCTGGACCGGGGAGGAGTGGCTCTGGATCGGGGGCGAGCTGGAGGAGGCCCACGGCCTTCTGACCGGGGAGGCTCCCCGCCCGCCGCGCTACGTGATCGTCACCGCCGCGCAGGTCCCGGTGCCGGCCTTCGGCGCTGTTCAGGAACCCGGGGTCTCCCCGGATCCCCGGGCGCTGGAGGTGGTGAGCGAGGTGAGCGTGGCGGGGATGACCCTGGGGCTGGGCGGCCGGCTGGTCGGAGACGTCCAGGCCCTCCCACCGCCGGACCCCCAGGGGCGCTTCGTCACCTGGCTGCTGGTCCGGAACTACCTTCCCGGCGGCGCGCCGAACGCCGCGGCCCTCTCCGCCCTGCTCGCCAGCCCCGCGGTCTATCAAGCCCATGCCCAAGAGATCGCCGGCGTGGTCCGGTCCCGCAATTACAACGGCGTCCTGGTGGATTACCGGGGGCTCACCACGGACCAGCAAGCGGCGTTCCTGGATTTCCTTGCCCATCTCCGACGGGCCCTGCATGAACAGGGGAAGATCCTCGCGGTGATGGCTCCGCTCCCGCTGCCGGGGGAGAACGGCCGCTTCCACACCGGTGGTTACGACTGGAACCGGCTGGGCCGCCTGGCGGACGTCCTTTACGTGGAAGCCCCGGATGATCCCAACGCGTTCGTCCCGGGCGGGCTGGTGGAGCAGAGCCTGCGCTGGCTGATCGGTCGGGTGAACCGCTACCAGCTGCAACTGGTAGGGCCCAGCCGGGGGATCGACCTGGGGCCTTCCGGGGCCCGATCCGTGGCGTTCGAGGAGGCCCTCGCCCATCTCGCCCATCTGGAGAACACCGGCCCGCTGACCGTCACCCCGGGGATCACCCTCACCCTGGAGCCCGGGGCCACCGCCCGGGATCTGGAGTTCCTGGCCGAAGCCGGGGTCTATCGCTACCTCTATGTGGACCCGGAGGGCCAGCCGCACACCGTCTGGATGCCCACCATCGGCCTGCTGGACCGCCAGCTGGCCCTGGTCCGGACTTATCGGCTGCGCGGGCTGACGCTGCAGGGCCTGCTGGAGGGCGGGACAGCGCCCGGGACGGTGGAGGCGATGCAAGCCTACCGCCAGCGCGGGGAGGTGCCGCCTCCGCCGACCCTGGAGTGGGTGTGGCGGATCACCGGGCCGGATGGCCGGATTGTGGCGGAGATCCCGCGCCCCCTGGCCGACGGCCGGGCGCAGTGGGCGGCGCCGGAGTCGGCGGAGGGGCCCTTCCACATCGCCCTGCTCCTGCGCACGAACGTGGGGGAGCAACCCCAGGGGGAGACCACGGGCGTCCTTGCCCGCGCCACCCCAACGTCCTCCCCAACGCCGACGCGCATCCCCGGGCCCACGCGCACGCCCGGCCCGACGCCGACGCCGGGCCCCAGCCCGACGCCACGCCCCACGGCCACCCCGCGCCCGCGGCCCATCGGCGGTGGCTTTGAGCTGGGCGGCCATGTGGACAGCTTCGCCCGGCCGGATCTGATGCGCTACGCCGGGATGACCTGGGTCAAGCGGCAGGTCCGCTGGTCCCCGGGCCAGGATCCCTCCAGCGTCGCCGGGCTGATCCAGCAGGCCCATGCCTATGGCTTCAAGATCCTCCTGGGCATCGTGGGCCATCCGCAGGAGATGGGCGCGCCCAACCCCGGCTACTTCGACGCCTTCGCCCAGTTCCTCGGTGGAGTCGCCGCCCTGGGGGCGGACGGAATCGAGGTGTGGAACGAGCAGAACATCGATCGGGAGTGGCCCACCGGCCACATCGATCCCGTCAGCTACACGGACATGTTGCGGCGGGCTTACAACGCCATCAAGAGCCGCAACCCTGGCACCCTGGTGATCAGCGGGGCGCCGGCTCCCACCGGGGCGGAAGGAGCCTTCGGCTCCCATCGGGTCTGGAACGACGATCGCTACGTGGCCGGGATGGCGGCGGCCGGCGCGGCGAGCTACGCCGATTGCATCGGCATCCACTACAACGAGGGGATCGTCCCGCCGGACTGGACCAGCGGGGATCCACGGGACAACTACTACACCCGCTACTTCTGGGGCATGGTGAACACCTACTGGAACGCCTTCGGGGGCGCCCGCAAGCTGTGCTTCACCGAGCTGGGCTACCTCTCCGACGATGGCTATCCGCCGCTGGAGGCCGTGGCCCCGTCCTTCGCCTGGGCGAAGGACGTGACGGTTCAGCAGCAGGCGGAGTGGCTGGCCCGCGCCGCGCAGCTCTCGGCCCAGAGCGGCAAGGTGCGCCTGATGATCGTCTGGAACGTGGACTTCAGGAACTACGGGGCGGATCCCATGGCCGGCTACGCCATCATCCGGCCGGATGGCTCCTGCCCGGCCTGCGAGACGCTCCATCGGGTGATGGGGGGCCGGTAGGGCTGTTCATGGGGAAGGCCTCCCCGGTGCGGATGTGCATCCTTCGGATCGCGTGAGCCCGGCTCGACCTGGGCCGGGCTCACGAGTTCCATCCTGGGAGAGGAGGTTCGAGATACCCTTGCGCGCTTCCACCCGTCGCAGGATCATCGGCCTGGCGGCCTTTCTGGTGGCCCTGGAGATGAGCATCCTGGGCTTCGCCCTCTGGAAGTCCTCCACCCCCCAAGGCGAGAGGGCCTCTCTTCCGGCCCCCTCCCCCTCTCCCACGAGCCCGAGTCCGGCCACGCCTTCGCCGCCCGCGCGTTCCCCCTTCCGCATCGGCGTGCAGGTGCACGGCTACGTAGGGGATCCAAGGGACACCCTGCGTGTGGTCCGCCAGGTGGGTTTCCCCTGGGTCAAGCAACAGGTCCTCTGGTCGATGCACGAGCCGGAGCCCGGGCGTTACGATTGGGGCATCCTGGAGGGCTTCCTCATCGTGGCGGAGCGGGACGGATTGAAGGTGGTCCTCAGCGTGGTGACCGCTCCGGAGTGGAGCCGACAGGAGGGCGGCATCCACGGTCCGCCGGACCGCCCGGAGGACCTGGCCCGTTTCCTGCAGACGCTCATCCGACGCCATCGAGGCCGGATCCACGCCATCGAGGTCTGGAACGAGCAGAACCTGCATCGGGAGTGGCAAACCTCACGGGGCCTGCGCCCGGAGGACTACGTGCGGCTGTTGCGGGTCGCCTACACGGCGATCAAGGCGGAGGATCCCCGGATCCTGGTGATCAGCGGGGCCCTCTCGCCCACCGGGATCGACGATGGGGTCAACGCGGTCGACGATTTCCGCTACCTGAAGGGGATGGTGGACGCGGGTTTCCTGTCTTACGCGGACTGCGTGGGAGTTCATCACAACGGCTACAACATCGGGCCGGACGTCCGGGCGGAGGAAGCGCCTTCCCTGCCGGAGGCCCGCACCGCCCGCTTCCGGGGGCCCTTCGACAATCCCCACCACAGCTGGAGCTTCAAGTCCACTTTATGGGGGTATCGGGAGATCATCGGCGGCGCAAAGCCGCTGTGCGTGACGGAGTTCGGCTGGGCCTCCGCGGAGGAATATGGGGTTGCCCGCCCGGGCTTCGAGTTCGCCCTGGACAATTCCCTGGAGGAGCAGGCCCGCTGGATCGTGGAGGCTTACGAGCGCATGCGGGAGTGGGGCTTCATCGAGATGGCGATCCTGTGGAACCTGGACTTCGCCCCCAAGGGGTTCGGGCCGGAGAAGGACGATAATGTCCTCTACAGCATCGTGGACACCCGGGGGGTCCCCCGCCCGGCCTTCAGCGCCCTGCAGGCTTACCTGGCAGCCCTCCGGCCCGAGCCGTGACGCCATCCCGAGAAGCCATCTCAATCCCCCCAAACCCCATCTTTGTCGGAGCAGCTTCCGCCGCGACCCTGCAGGATCGAAGAAGACGGGGTCGCGGGCGGAAGATCCCCCTTCGAAGACGATCGCCGTTGCCATCCGGGACGCCCGTTCGGGGCTGAAGCCCCCTCCTACCGAAAGATCCATTCCTGTAGGAGCGGCTTTAGCCGCGACCGTTGCGGAATCGGGGAGAAGGGCTTTGGACCTGAAGGCTTTTCCTTCCAAAACGATCGCCGTTGCCATCAGGGAAGCCCGTTCGGGGCTAAAGCCCCTCCTACCGAAGGCAAACCTGTGGGATCGAGGAGACGGCCGCTCGGGGTTGCCCGGACCGGCTTCCCGGGATGCTGTCGGCCCTGGCGCGGCATGAAGGAGTTCCTCGCTGGCGCACTCCCCGCCTGAAGGCCTCTCGCACGCGCCGGAGCCCGGAAGCCGGTTCGCGAGCGACCGCATCGGCGAGCGGGGCGCCTCTCCGCTTCGGGCGCCGCAGGGATCCGCCGTCTCGAACCCTTGAAGACAGGGCTCTGTTTTCGCGAGGGAAAGCCTTCCCCTTCCATCGCTTCTGTCCTCCTGTTTCTTCAAAGCCGGGACCGGCCACGGACCCTTCCCCGAGTAAAATGGATCCCTGGATCCATCCCTTCAAGGAGGAAGCGCCGATGGAACCCCGTCCTCGCATCGCTGTTCTGGGCGGGACCGGCAAGGAGGGCTCGGGGCTGGCCCTCCGCTGGGCCCGTGCGGGCTTCCCGGTGGCCATCGGCTCCCGGGATCCCGAGCGGGCGCGTCAGGCGGTCGAGCGCCTGCGCGTCCACGTCCCCGATGCCGAGCTCCTCGGCCTCTCGAACGCCGACGCTGCCGCGTGGGGCGAGGTGGTGGTCGTGGCCGTCCCCTACGCCGGGCACGCGGACCTCCTGCGATCCCTCCGGGAGACCCTCCGGGGCAAGCTGCTCATCGACGTGGTGGTCCCTCTGGATCCGGACAACCCCCGGCGGTATGCGCCTCCCCCCGACGGCTCGGCGACCGCGGAAGCCCAGCGCATCCTGGGCGCGGACACGCCGGTAGTGGGCGCCTTCCACAACATCTCCCATCTTCACCTGCACGATCTGGAGGACGCCCCCGACTGCGATGTGCTGGTGGTCGGGGAGGACCGGGCTGCGAAGGCCCGGGTGATCCGGCTGGCGGAGGCGATCGGGTTCACCGCCTACGACGCCGGCCCCCTGCACAACGCGCCCATCGTGGAGGGCCTCACCGCCCTGCTCATCGGCCTGAACATCCGTTACAAAACCCGGGGGACCGGGATTCGGATCACCGGCATCCCCCGCCGATCGGATCCGCAGGCCCCCTGAACCGTTGAAGGAGCACGCTGTGGAACCGATCACACTGTTCCCCTTAGAAGGCATCCCCCTGGTCCGACCCGGGGAGGATCTGGTCGCCCTGCTTGCCGAAGCGCTGGCGCGATGGGGTGGACCCCGAACCGGGGATGTCCTGGTGGTGGCGCAGAAGATCGTGTCCAAGGCGGAGGGCCGCTTCGTTCGCCTCTCGGAGGTGACCCCTTCCCCCCGGGCGCTGGAGCTGGCGCAGATCACCGGCAAGGATCCGCGGCTGATCGAGGTGATCCTCTGGGACACCGCGGAGGTGCTGCGGGTGCGCCCGGGCCTGATCATCGTGGAGCACCGGCTGGGCTTCGTCTGCGCCAACGCCGGCGTGGATCGTTCCAACGTGGCTCCCGAGGGGGAGGAGATCGTGCTCCGCCTCCCTGAGGATCCGGATCGATCCGCCCGGCGGATCCGGGAAGGGCTGGCGCGGCGGTTCGGGGTGGAGGTCGGCGTGGTGATCGCGGACAGCCACGGGCGGGCCCACCGCAAAGGCGTGATCGGCGTGGCCATCGGGGTGAGCGGTGTGCCGGCCCTGGAGGACTGGCGGGGCCGCCGGGACCTGTTCGGATACGTGTTGCAACACACAGAGGTGGCCCTGGGGGACCTGCTGGCCTCGGCGGCCACGCTGCTGCTGGGCCAGGCCGCCGAGGGCATCCCCGCGGTGCTGATCCGCGGGCTTTCCTTCCTCCCACGGGAAAGCACCGCGCGGGAGCTGGTCCGGGCGCGCGCGGACGACCTGTTCCGCTGACCAGGAGGTCTGGATGCTGCTCTCCGGGATCCGGGTGCTGGATCTGACCCGTCTGCTGCCGGGGCCCTTCGCCACCCAGTGGCTGGTGGCCATGGGCGCGGAGGTCATCCGGGTGGAGCCTCCGGCCGGGGGGGACTGGCTCCGGGAGATGCCACCGGTGGTGGAGGGCTTCGGGGCCTGGTTCGCCGCCGTCAATCGGGGCAAGAAGAGCGTGGCCCTCCAGCTGAAGCACCCCAAGGGGCGGGAGATCTTCCTCCGCCTCGTCGAATCGGCGGACGTCGTGGTAGAGGGGTTCCGACCGGGGGTGATGGCCCGGCTGGGCCTGGCGCCGGAGACCCTCCTCGAACGCCAGCCCCGTCTGATCTACGCCGCCCTCGCGGGTTACGGGGCTGGCAGCCGCTGGCGGGAGCGGGCCGGTCACGATCTCAACTACCTGGCGCTGGCCGGCTTCCTGGGCCTGAACGGCCCCCGCGAAGGCCCGCTCATCCCTCCCCCGGTGCCGGTGGCGGACCTCGGGGGGGCGATGGCGCTGGTCATCGCCGTGCTGGCCGGGTTGCTGCATCGGGAGCGGACCGGCCAGGGCCTCATCCTGGACGCCTCGATGCTCGAGGTCGTCGTCTCCTGGATGCAACCCTTCTGGCGCGCGCATCAGGCCGGCGTCCGGGCAACCCGCGAGGGGATGCCGCTCAACGGGGCCTTTCCGTGCTATCGGGTTTACCCCACGGCGGATGGAGGGGCGATGGCCCTGGCGGCGCTGGAGCCGGCGTTCTGGCGCGCCTTCTGCGAGGCCGTCGGCCGCCCGGAATGGATCCCCCGCGCCTTCGATCCAGCCCTCATCCCGGAGGTGGCGGCCCTCTTCCGGAGCCGGACCCGCGCGGAGTGGGAAGCGCTGCGGGCGGGGATCGAGGCCTGCTTAGAGCCGGTGCTGGAGCCGGATGAGGCGATCGCGAGGCTTTCGACGATCGCCCCCGCCTTCGCAGCAGGCCTCCCCACGCTGCCGTTCACGGTGAACGGGGAGCGCTGCCTCGCTGCAGGCCTGCCTCCCCGTCAGGGGGAGCACACCCGGGAGATCCTTCAGCGCCTGGGATACGAAGCGGCGGAGCTGGAGGAGCTGGCCCGTCAGGGGGTCGTGGGGATCCCTGAAGACGGCATGGATCAGGGGATCGCGCGCTTCCGCTCCTGAAGCCGGCCCAGGATCTCCTCCGGATGGTGGAAGGGCCCTTCGGCCCCATGGACCTGGGCCGTCACCACCTGCAGGGGCGGGAGATCCTCCGGGTGCTCCTCCACATCCTGAAGGGGATAGAAGTAAGGCAGGGCCTTCTTCAGGCGAGCAACCATGCGCTCGGCGGCGGGGCCGAGCAGATGACGCTCCCCCACGACGACGAACCATCCTTCCCCCAGATGGCCCAGGAAGAACGGGTCGCCGCTTTCGTGGTTCACCCCCGCCAGCACGAGCCCCACGGCCCGGATGGCATCGTCCCGGGCGATGAACCCGTAGCGCTCCCCGAAGGCCTCCAGGCCGTCCAGACCGATCAACACGACGGACCACTCGGCATGCCCCAGCTGCTCCTGAAGATGCTCAAGGATGAGGGGCCGGCCGGGCAGTCCGGTCAGGCCGTCGAAGGCAGGCTCCACCTGGGATCGGCGCAGGATGTTCTGGACCCGGGCCCGCAGCTCCTGCAGGCTGAACGGCTTGGGGATGTAATCGTGGGCTCCCAGCTCCAGACCGGCCAACCGATCCTCGCGCTCCCGCTTCTCGGTGAGGAAGATCACCGGGATCTCCCGAGTTCTCCGGTGGGCCCGCAGCTGACGGAACACCTCAAAGCCATCGATGTCCGGCAGACGGATGTCCAGCACGATGAGATCGGGGAGGCGCTCCCGGGCCAGGGCGAGGGCCTCCTCTCCCGAGGCGGCGGTCAGGACCTCATAGCCCTGCGCCTGAAAGTAGCTCCTTAGCAGGCCGGCGGTCTCCGGCTCGTCCTCCACGATTAGGAGCGTCGCCACCCGGGCCATTCCCTCCCTCCGGCGAAGCCACAGGCATCCGATTCTTTTCCCATCAACCGATGGGCTCCTTATAGATCGCAAAGGAGCAGGTGGGATCTCCCATGGCGATGCAGGAGATCTCCTCCACGCGGAACTCCTTGCCGCCGCTGACCCAGCGCAGCCCTTCCTGGAGCAGGCCGATGGCCGCATAGCAGACCGGCCGGTCGGTTTTGCGGCCCCAGCACACCGGGCAGCGCTCGATCACGTAAATGAAGCGATCGGCCTCTTCGTAGACGTAGCTCTTCTGATCGCTGAACTGGGTGAAGATGCCGGCCATCGCCGGGAGGCCGATCTTCAGCTTCGCCTGGAGGGGGAGGACGCGGAAGGCGAGGTCGCTGACCCCGGCCAGGGCGCCGAAGCCCTGCAGGCCCCGGGCGAAGGAGGCGCGACCGCCCCGCAGGGCCAGCCCTCTGCCCCCTCGAGGCCCATACATCTCCTCCAGGGCCTGGTTGATGGCGGCGAAGTCGGCGAAGTCGAAGCCTCGCTCCAGGTTATCCGGCGGGTAGTTGTCGATCAGATGGGGAAGGCGGGCCAGATGGAGGACGGCGTTCAGCCCGTTCTTCCCCATCACCTCCTCCAGCGCCTCCAGGAAAATGCGGGCGATCTTATTAGGGTAATACAGGCCGCTTTTCTGCTGGCTCAAGGCGTCGCCTCCGTTCCCGAGGGATCGGCAGCGGGTTCAGGAAGCCAGGATGCGGGCCAGGTCCTCCGCGGCCCGCCGCATGTCCAGGAAGAGCAATCCCAGCTTGGCCTGGGGTCTGGCCAGCACGGTCAGCACCGCCTCCTCCCCCACCGCCATCAGCACCACATACCCCCGCTCCCCCCGGATGTAGACCTGATCCAGGGTCCCCCGGCCCAGCTCGCCGGCGATCCGCTCCCCGAGGGAGAGCATCGCCGCCGACATGGCCGAGACCCGGTCCTCCTCCACGTCGGCGGGCAGGGCCGAGGCTATGATCAACCCGTCGATGCTGACCACCGCCGAGGCCTCGATGTCGGGCGTGCTCGCCTGAAGCTCCTTCAACCGCTCGATCATTCGTTCCGTGCGCGTGCGGGCCATACGCGAACCCCTTTCGACAGCATAGCAGCTCTATCCTAATCGCGATGAGCCCAGGTTGTCAAAGGGGCCTGGACCGGAACGCACGGCTTTCCGGCCGGGCGCGATCAGGATCGGAACGCCGCGAGGAGCAACATGGAAAGGCTGACCAGAAGGCAATATAGGGCGAAGGGCATGAGGGAGCGCCGGTGCACCAGCCGCATCAACCCCCAGATGGCCAGGTAGCCGGAGAGGGCCGCGGCGAGGGCGCCCGTCAGGATCGGCCCCAGGGCCTGAGGGGGCAAGCCAATCTCGAAGAGGTCCTTCAAGGCCACCAGGCCTGCCCCCAGGAGGGCGGGGACGCTGAGCAGGAAGCTGAACCGGGCGGCCTCGGATCGTTGCAGGCCCCGGCCGAGGCCGGCGGCGATGGTGGCCCCCGAGCGCGAGATGCCCGGCAACAGGGCCAGGGCCTGGGCCAGGCCGACGGCCAGGGCATCCCCCAGGGTCAACCCCTCCAGATCACGCTCCCGCCGTCCGAAGCGCTCCCCCCACCACAGCAACACGGCGGTCCCCGAAAGCAGGGCCGCGGTCAGCGTCGGCTGCAGGAAGACCGCCTCCACCGGCTTCTTGAAGAGCAACCCGGCGACGACGGCCGGGAGGGTGGCGACGATCACCCAGCCGCCCAGCCGGCCGCCCGGCGTCCCGAAGGGAGAACCGTTCCGCGCGCCCTCCCACCAGCCCCGGAGGATCTCCAGGAGCTCTCGGCGGAAATGTGCGAGGACGGGGATCAGGGTGCCCCACTGGACCAGCACGTCGAAGGGGAAGGCGATGTGTTCGTCGATCCTCCAGCCCAGAAGCCACGGCACCAGCACCAGGTGCGCCGAGCTGCTGATCGGCAGATACTCGGTCAGCCCCTGGACGATCCCCAGCACCACCGCCTGAAGCCAGGTCATCGATGCGCCTCCCCATCCCGCAGGATACGACCCTGCGCCTGTCGGATCACCTGTTCATAAGCTGCCAGGGTGCGGGCGGCGGTCTCCGCCCACCGGAACCGGGCGGCCCGGCGGAGGCCGGCCTCGCGCAGCCGGGTCCGCAGCTCCTCCCGGGACAGCGCCGCCGCCAGCGCCTCCGCCCAGGCCTCCGGTTGGTCCGGGGGAACCCGGAGGCCGGCCTCCCCCACCACTTCCGGCAGCGAGGAAGTGTCCGCCACCACCACCGGTGTCCCGCACGCCATCGCCTCCAGGGGAGGAAGCCCAAAGCCTTCATACCGCGAGGGGAAGGCGAACACGGCGGCCGCGCTGTAGAGGGCGGGGAGATCCGCATCCGGCACATAGCCCAGCAAGCGCACCTGGCCCTCCAGCCCCAGATCCCGGAGGGCGCGGAAGATGCCTTCGGTCAACCAGCCCGGCCGCCCGGCCACCACCAGGCCCAGCTCCGGCCAGCGCGCGAGCAGGCTCCGGTAAGCGGCGAAGAGGGTGGGAAGATTCTTGCGCGGCTCCAGGGTCCCCACGTAGAGGATGAATCGCTCCGGCAGGCCGTAGCGGGCGCGGATCGCCGCCACCGCCTCCGGAGGCGCGGGGCGGAACCGCTCGTCCACCCCCTCATAGGTCACCACGATCCGTTCCTCGGGGATCCGATACCAGCGGATGGCATCCCGCCGGGTGCACTCGGAGACCGCGAGGATGAGATCCGCCCGGCGCAGGAAGCGAGGCATCATCCAGGTCAGGAACCAGCGGTTGAGGGGCATGTGGGTTTCCGGGTAAAGGCGGAAGATCAGATCATGCAATGTGAAGACCGAAGGGATGGCTCGAAAGGGAGGGAGGAGGTGATCCGTGGCGTGGAAGAGCGCGGCGGGCGCCATGATGGCGTCCATCGGGCGCCGGAAGAAGTGGGCCAGCATCACCTGCAGGCGCCACGGCTTCGCGGGCAGCGGGCTCCGGCGGGCCGGCAGCGCGTCGAGCGGAGAGAAGACATCAGCCCGGCCGGCGTGATGGTAGAAGACCGCCAGGCGGCCCGGCAAAAGGGGGATCAGGGCTTTCACCAGCTCCGCGGCGTAACGTCCCAGCCCGGCCCGGTGGTGGACCGCGGGCGAGACATCGACGACGATGAAGGTCATCCCCCGTTCTCCTCCAGCATCGCCCGGATGCGGGCGATGATCATATCCAGGGCCACCGTGTTGAAGCCCCCCTCCGGGATGATGATGTCGGCGTAGCGCTTGCTGGGCTCCACGAACTCCAGGTGCATCGGGCGCACGGTGGAGAGATACTGCTGGATGACCGACTCCAGGGTCCTCCCCCGCTCGGCCAGGTCCCGCTGCAGGCGCCGGATGAACCGGATGTCGGGATCGGCGTCCACGTAGATCTTGATGTCGAAGAGATCCCGCAGCGCCTTCTCGACGAAGACCAGGATGCCCTCCACCAGGATCACCGGGCGCGGCTCCACGCGGCGGGTGTGGGGCGTGCGGGTGTAAGTGGTGAAATCGTAGATGGGAACCTCCACCGGGCGCCCGGCGATCAGCTCCTGCAGGTGCCGGATCAGCAGCGCCGTGTCGATGCTGTCCGGGTGGTCGTAATTGATCCGGACCCGCTCCTCCATGGGGAGGTGGCTCTGGTCTTTGTAGTAGCTGTCCTGCTGGATGAGGGCGATCCGCTCCGGGCCGATGCGCCGCACGATGGCCTCGGCCACCGTGGTCTTGCCGGAGCCGGTCCCCCCGGCGATCCCGATCACCACCGGCCGTTTCCGCATCGCCATCCCCGTGAGCAATGGGTCGCGGCGGAAGGCGCTCCTATATGGGCGATTTTTCGTAGGAGGGGCTTTAGCCCCGAACCTCCGTCTTTGATGACGCAAAGGTCGCGGCTAAAGCCGCTCCTACAAGAATCGATCTTCCTATAGGAAGTGCTTTCGCCCCGAACCCTGTTCTCCACCTCACCGCAGGTCTATATCCGCTCGGACACCTATGAACGAGAAGGAATCTTTGATGGAGGCATTCCTGGGCCGAAATGAATTTCGGCCTACAAGCGCCACTGCCCCCTACTCTTCCCCACGGGGGAGGATCTGCTCCAGGGCGGCCTGGAGCTCCCGGGGGAGGGCGCTCCCCCGCCCCTCTTTGCGCAGCCACTCCTTCAGCTTGCGGGCGTGGACCACCGGGACGCTGCTGCCCTCGATGTCGAGACGGGCCTCCGGATGGGTGAAGACGATCACCGGCCGGACGGGGATCTCCTTTCCGTCCAGGCGCCGCGCCAGATAGCGGCGCAACGCCTCCGCCTCCTGCTGCGCCTCCCGGGTGGGGTTCCCCAGCGTGTCCTGGGCCATCCAGCGCAAGAACCACCGCAACAGCCCGATGGGCTGGGACCACCGATCGTTCCGGCAACGGATCTCCCCGCGCTGCCACTTGACGGTGAAGGTCCGCACGCCATCGGGACCCACCAGCACATGGTCGGCGGGCAGCATGTAGTGATACAGGACGTAACGGTCGTCCAGGCCTTTGAGGGCCTGGGTGAGGGCCGCCTCCGGGCGATCCGGCCGCACGAAGCGATGGATGTAATAGATCCCGATTTGAGTGAGGCCGAAGCCGACGAAGAAAGCGATCACCGGGATGAGGGCCAGCTGCGGATAGAGCAAAGAGGTGACCAGTCCGAGGATCAGGATGATGTAGCCGATGGGGAACGCCCAGTTGCCGATCGTCGCCCGACGCCGGATATAGGCTTCGTTGCGCACCACCTTCATCGTGGACGAATCCCTCCCTCAGGGTTGCGGCCGCTCCGCAGCGGATCGCAGCCGCTGGTATTCCTCCGCGCTCAGGAACCGCCCGCCCTCGACGGTCCGCTCCACCACGCGATAGCCGGAGTCCAGGCGGACCTCGGCCCGCATCAGCCGGAAACAGCGATCGTCCATGATCTCCTTCACCAGGATGTAGCCGGTCCCGCTTTCATCCGGGTTGAGGTCGTAACGGCGGTCGGCCCGCACCGCCACCGGCGCGCCGCACCGGGCGCACTGCACATACAGCCAGATGGCGTCCGGGTCCCCGGCCGCCTCGCCGCCCCGCCACAGCTCCCGAATCCGCCGCCAGATCATTCGAAAACCCCCGCCGGAGATGCGTCCCGGGGGAATTATACCCGGAGCCCGACCCCCGGGCGCGGCGGATCCGATCTCCTCCGGCCGGGCTCAGGGACCCGGGGGCTCCCACCGGCCCAGGACGAGGGAGACGTTGTGGCCGCCGAAGCCGAAGGCGTTGACCAGGGCATGGCGCACCCGGGCAGCTCGAGCCACGTTGGGGACGTAATCCAGGTCGCACTCGGGATCGGGGGTTTCGTAATTGATGGTGGGATGGATCACCCCGTGGACCAGGGTGAGGGCGGCGGCGATGGCCCCCAGGGCGCCCGCCGCGCCCATGGTGTGGCCGATCATCGACTTGGTGGCGCTGATCGGGATGCGATAGGCGTGCTCCCCGAAGACCTGCTTGATGGCCGCCGTCTCGATCGGATCGTTGAGCCGCGTGGAGGTCCCGTGGGCGTTGATGTAATCGATGTCCTCGGGGCCCAGGCCGGCGTCCTGCAGGGCCCAGCGCATCGCCCGGGCGGCCCCCGCGCCGTCCGGCTCCGGGGCGGCCACGTGGTGGGCGTCGGCGGCGTTGCCGTAGCCCAGGACCTCGGCGTAGATCCGGGCGCCCCGGGCCCGGGCGTGGGAGAGCCGCTCCAGCACCACGATGCCGGCCCCCTCCGCATAGACGAAGCCGTCGCGGTGGGCATCGAAGGGGCGGCTGGCCCGCTCGGGCTCCTCGTTGCGGGTGGAGAGGGCGCGCATGGCGGCGAAGCCGGCGATGGCGAAGTCGGTGATCAGGGCCTCCACCCCGCCGCAGATCACCACATCGGCGATCCCCCGGCGGATCCATTCCGCGGCCTCGCCGATGGCCTGGGCCCCGGTGGCGCAGGCGGCGGCCACGGTCGCGATGGGGCCCCTCGCCCCGAAATACACGCTGACGTGGTGGCTGGGCATGTTGGGGATGGAGGCCACCAGGGCGAAGGGGCTCACCCGGGACAGCCCGTGGGTGCGGAAGATCTGGATCTGGCGGTCGGCCACCTCGTAGCCCCCCATCCCCACCCCGATCAGCGTCCCCACCCGCTCCGGATCCGGGAAGCCATCGAAGCCCGCGTCCCGCACCGCCTCCCATGCCGCCACCACGGCGAACTGGGAGCAGCGGGCCATGCGGCGGGCCTCCTTCGGGGAGAGGACGACCGTGGGGTCGAAGCCCTTCACCTCCCCCGCGATGCGGACCGGGAGGCCGGAGGCGTCGAACTGGGTGATGGGGCCGATGCCGGAGCGGCCGGCGATCAGGCCCTCCCAGAACGAACGGACATCCAGGCCCAGGGGGGAAAGGGCCCCCATCCCGGTGATCACCACCCGCCGGTCCTCCGGGCGGACCGCAGACGGGCTTGGGGACACTGCATTCCGATGCCGGTCGCTCATCGGGGGGGATCAGGGCTCATTGGGGTTTTCCCTGAAGCCTTCGGATCTCCCGCTGCAGGAAATCATAACCCACCTGGGCCATCAGATAAGAGGCCATGTAGAGCGCGCGCTCCTTTCCCTCGAAACGCTCCCGAAGCCGGGACAGATAGCCCTCGATCTCCTCCGGGGAGTGCAAAAGGGACGCATGGCCGTAAAGCCGCACCCGCTCCTCCAGGAGCTCTACCGGCAACTGCATCGCCTGCTCCAGCAAGCGAATGCGCTCGGAGACCAGGTGCTGATCGATCTGATCCCGACAGAACCGCTGGAAGCGGCCGTAGAGATCAGCCAGGGAGAGCGAAACGGCCTGGCCCACGTTCGGATCTAAGGGTTGCAGCAAATTGATCTGGGCCCGCAACAGCACAGGCCCTCCGATGCCGACCGCCACCGCCAGCAGCCACGGATCCTCCGGGAGGAGCTGGAGCCGCCGGGCGAGGGCGTAGAGAGCCAGGACGAAGAGGACGTGCGCGCCGATGAACAACCCGCTCCATCCGCTCCGCAAAGCCCGGCGGATATCGCTCCGGAAGGTCTGCAGGATCTCGCCCAGCGCCCACAGGGCAGCCAGGCCGATGACCGTCAGGTAAGGCCCGGTCTGAAGAACCGTCTCCCAACTGCCCATCCGGACAGCACCCCGTTCAAAGTCCCATGACCGATCAACCCGGGAGGCAGAGGGCCGCGCGAACATCTCCGGGCTCCCGGATCTCCCCGTCTGATGCGCTCGAGCCCAGGGGGGACGGAGGGCGGAGCCCCCCACCGGCCACACGGGCGCCCGGGGCAGCCCAGGCGGATCTGTGGAGATCTCTACGAGAGGCGTCGAAGCTGCTCTCGCCCTCGGGCGGTGAGAGCGACCAGCGGCCCACCCCGGACGTTCCGGAGCTCGATCAGCCCTTCCGCTTCCAGCTCCTCCAGGACCGGGCGGATCTCATCGACGAACGATAGGGTGAGGGCGGCCAGCTCGATGGGCAGGGCCGCTCCCCGGCGCTGCAGAGCCTGCAGGATCTCCCGACGCAAACGGTTGCGCAGGGCAGAGGTCTGGGCGGACATCGCACTCTCCTGAGAGCTCCACGGTGAATCGCCCACCTCATTGTAACGAAAGACGATGGGTCGGGCAATCCCGATTGCCGAGCCCAGGCCGGGGCGACCCGCCGGGTTATCTGTGCTGGAAAGCCCTGCCAAGGAGACCCCATCGCCGATAAAAACGGATTCGTGCTATAATTCGGGGCCAGCATGGGGTCCCGGAGGCCCCAATGTCCCACGAAACTGTGGCCCGGATCATAGAGGCCCTCCTGGAGGTCCTGGGCGATGTGGGAGTGCCTGGGGCCAGCGCGGCTCGCCTCGCGATCCGAGGCGTGGAAAGCCTCCGCAAGTCCCAGGCCGCCCGCCGGCGCCTGGAGGAGCTTCTCCAGCAAGCAGAGGAGGACTTCCTTCAGGAGGCCCAGAGAGAGGGCCTGGAGCCTGTGGCCCAGTGGGTTACCTCCTTACCTCTCCAGAACCTCCCCGCCTTCCGCCAAGCGCTGGAAGACCTGCGGACGCACTGGGACGAAGAATCTCTAACAGACCGGCTGGCCGGAGAGTTTGCTCGGATTCCCGCTATCCGAGAGGCGCAAAAGGCTCGCGCCCTCGCCCTCTACATGACCTGCCTGCGCAAACGGCTACTGGCCGACGATGACTTCCGCCAGGTGGTGGTTTCTCTGAGCATCCTGCGCACGGAGGAAGAGGTAGAGCGCCTCCTGGAGGGAGTGGACGCCCTCTATCAGGCCCTCAACCGCCTCATCGGCCTGCCCGAAGACCTGGTCGCCTGGCCGGTCGAAACCCTCGATGCCGCCGCCGCCCGCGAGCTCCGCGCCGACCTCCTGCTCCCCCGCTACCGCCTGGTCCCCTACGCCGGCAAGGCCTTCCGGCAAACCCTGGAGGACCTCCTGGCCTGGGCCCGGGGGCTGGAAGCGGCCCGGC
>Ga0080007_1072871_pt1 | contig 55361 bp, 55 predicted proteins | sample OctOCTMetagenome_FD_69210 | JGI IMG/M metagenome (GOLD analysis project Ga0080007, IMG submission 69210) | Hot spring and microbial mat streamer communities from Octopus Spring Streamers, Yellowstone National Park, USA - OCT_B (SPADES... | ecosystem: Environmental > Aquatic > Thermal springs >...
GAATTAGAATCAAAAATAGAAAAAAGATGAAAAAAATAGGTGGGTGTATAATTCCATTAACTTTATTAATTTTTCTTTTTTTAGTCAATAAAATGGTATTTGCTCAGAGCTGCGGTTCTATTTCATGTCCTTCAGGCTACTATTTAAGTTACAGATGTTGTGACGCTGGTTCTTGTAACATGAATAACAGCGACGGGAATCCGCAAACAGGTTGTGATGGTTTAAATCCTTCTTGCCCTTCTTATGCTCCTTATCAATGTTGTGAATGTACACCCTCGGGTGGAGGTGGAGGCGGACACCCTTGTGGTTCATGCATTCCTTCATCTTGTGGAGGTGGACGGGTAAGTAAACCTCAGGAAAATTTATTTGCTTATGAAGTTAAAGATACAAAGCAAGTTAAAAATATTAAATTTGATGGTTTTTCTTTTTTGAAGCTTCTTATCTCTAACATAAAATCTTATTTTCAAATAAAAGGAATTTAAATATTTGGGTGGGGGCAAAAATTGGTATTCAAATAAATTTGATTAAAATAAATAAAGAATTTATAAATCGCTAACTAAATAATTTTTAACTTTTAATAATGTAATTTTGCAATATAATTATTTTATGGCTGAAGAAATTGAGTTTTTGAAAAAGAGAAGCAAAGAGTTTTATGAAAATGCTAAACATCTTTTTAAGCAAGGGAAATATAATCTTTCTGCTTTTAATTTAGAACAGTCTTGTCAGCTTTTTTTGAAATATTTGATTGCTAAAAAGGTTGGCGATTGGCCGAAAACACATTATTTAGATGAATTAATTAAAGAATTAGCAAAAGCTTATAAGAAAAAATCAATTTTGAAATATTATCAAAAAAAGGAATTATTTTTTGATGATCTCACTGATGCTTATTTTACTTCAAGATATTTACCAAGAGAGTTTACAAAAACAATAGTAGAAAAAATGTTTTCAGAGTTCGAAGCTTTTATTAAATTTTTGGGAAAAACTTTAAAAATACAATTGTAAATCAGCGTTAATCCGCGTTGGGTCTGCTTTAATCCGCGGTTGAATAAAAAATGATAACGTTAACTGAAATAAAAAAAGAATTAGTTGAAGAAAAAGAAAAATATTTTAAAAATTATCTTTATTGGGGTAAAAAGATAAAAGAAATTACAAAAAAATTGCTGGGGAAAGATGTTAAAGTTTTGATTTTTGGTTCCGTAGTGAAAGGAAAATGGGGGCCTAATAGCGATATTGATGTTTTAATTATTTCAAATAAACTTTCGATAAATTGGATAAAAAATAGAATTATAAGGACAAAAATAAAGAAAAAAATAGGAGCTTTTTCTCCTTTCCAAATTCATTTAGCCAGATACGAAGAATACGAAAATTGGTATAGAAAATTTATAAAAGAAGATTATATTGAAATATGAAAAATCAAGAGATTGCTAAACTTTTAAGGATGATGGCAGTTTATTTGGAAATGAAGGGTATTGCCTTTAAACCTCAAGCTTACGAAAAAGCTGCTTACTCTATTGAAGCTTTGGATGAAGATATTGAAGATTTTGTAAGAAAAAAAGGAAAAGCAGGTCTTATGACTCTTCCAGGAGTTGGAGAGTCAATTGCTGAAAAAATTATTGAATATTTAAAGACTGGACAAATTAAAGAATTAGAAGAGTTAAAAAAAGAAGTGCCTGTTGATGTAGAAACTTTAACAAGTATTGAAGGGGTTGGACCAAAAACAGTTTATAAACTTTATAAATCTTTAGGAATAAAAAATTTAGAAGATTTAGAAAGAGCTTGTAAAGAACATAAGATAAGAAGACTTCCTGGTTTTGGAGCTAAAAGTGAAGAAAAAATTTTAAAAGGAATCGAGTTTTATAAGCAAAGCGGTAAAAGATTTATTTTAGGTTTTATTTTTCCTTTAGTTGAAGAACTTGTTAATTATTTAAAAGAAAGCGGCCTTGCTAAAGAAGTTGTACCTGCTGGCTCTTATCGAAGAAGAAAAGAAACTGTGGGTGATATTGATATTTTAGCTGTTTCTGATAAGCCAGAAAAGTTAATGAGTTATTTTGTAAGTTTTCCTGAAGTAGATTATATTTACGGACAAGGACCAACAAAAACAATGGTAAGACTTAAAAACGGACTTGATGTTGATTTAAGAGTTGTCTCTGAAGAAAGTTTTGGTGCGGCTTTGGCTTATTTTACTGGTTCTAAGGATCATAATATTCAAATGAGGGAACTGGCAATTAAAAAAGGATGGAAACTTAATGAATATGGGCTTTTTGATAAAAATGAAAAAATGATTGCTGGAAGAACTGAGGAAGAAATCTATGAAGCCTTAGATTTGGAGTGGATACCACCTGAAATGAGAGAAAATAAAGGAGAAATTGAATTAGCTCGTCAAAGAAAACTTCCTAAACTTATAGAATATGGAAGTCTTAAGGGTGATCTTCAAGTGCAAACAAATTGGAGTGATGGGCAGAATTCAATTGAAGAAATGGTTGAAATGGCTATTAAACTTGGTTTGGAATATATTTGCATTACTGATCATACTAAATCTCTTCAAGTGGCTGGCGGTTTAGATGAAGAAAGATTTTTAAAACAATTTGAAGAGATTGAGAGATTAAATAAAAAATATAAAGGCAAGATAACTATTCTTAAAGGAGCAGAAGTAAATATAAACAAAGATGGCAGTTTAGATATTAGTGATGAAATCTTAGCCAAGATGGATTTTGTAGGTGCGGCTATTCATTCTTATTTTGATCTTCCTCGCTCAGTGCAAACTGAAAGAATTAAAAAAGCCATGTTAAATCCTTATGTAGATTGCATTTTTCATCCTACAGGAAGAATTATTAACCGAAGGCCTCCTTATGAAGTTGATATTGATGAAATTATTGATTTTGCTAAAAAAACTGGAACAATTTTAGAAATTGATGCCTATCCGGACAGATTGGACTTGAAAGATGATCATATTAGGAAATGTGTTGAAAAAGGAGTTAAAATGGTTATTGATAGTGATGCTCATTCTGTTTTGCATTTAAAATTTTTAGATCTAGGTGTCTCCCAGGCAAGAAGAGGTTGGGCAAGAAAAGAAGATATTTTAAATACTTTGCCACTTAAAGAATTTTTGAAAAATTTGAAAAGAAATAAAAAATGATAATCGTTGATGGAAAAAGTTTAGCTGAAGAAATTTTAGAGAATTTAAAAGAAAAAAGAAAAAATTATGGTGATTTAAGAGTAGTTTCATTTTTGATTGGTAAGGACAAAGAAAAGGAAAGTTTTTTAAAAATTAAACAAAATTTTGCTCAAAAATTAAATATTGACTTTAGAATTTATGAAATTGAAAATTACGAAAATCTTTCTAGAAAAAAATTAAGAAAATATATTAGCCAAATCGTAAAAAGCAATCTTGTTCATGGAGCTTTAATTCAGCTTCCTTTACCTCAAAAATTTAAAACGCAATACTTTTTAAATGCTATACCTCCTAAAAAAGATATTGATTCTCTTTCTTCAAAGATGTTAGGAAGATTTTTTACTGATACTTATATTATTAGACCTCCAGCAGTAGAAACTTTAGATTTTATTAAAAGAAAATATAATTTAGAATTTGCTGGAAAAATTGCTTTAACTCTTGGCTATGGAAGACTTGTGGGTAAGCCTATTTCTCATTATTTAGCTAAAGAAGGAGCAACAGTAATTATTTCTCAAAGTAAAACAAAGGACTTGCATTATTTTTTAAAAGAGGCGGATATTGTTGTTTCCGGTGTTGGTAAAGCAAATTTAGTTGAAGAATGTAAAGAAGGTGCTATTTTAATTGATTTTGGTTATGAAAATATAAATGGAAAAATTTATGGAGATATTAATTTTGAAAAACTTAAGGATAAGGCCTATCTCATTACTCCGACTCCAGGAGGTACAGGGCCAATTTTAGTAGCTAAACTTTTTGAAAACCTTTTTAAGCTTTTAGAATTTAAAGGAGTAATTTAAAATTTTGTGCCCCGGGAGGGATTCGAACCCCCAACCTTGAGCTTAGAACGCTCCTGCTCTTCCAATTGAGCTACCGGGGCTTAATTTGCCGCGGGTGGGAGTCGAACCCACGACCTGGCGCTTATGAGACGCCCGCTCTAACCACTGAGCTACCGCGGCAACTATATTATTTATTATACCAAACATCAAAGAATTTTTTTAAGATGCTTTTCACGCCACTTTTGAATCAATTTATGATTTCCTGAAAGTAAAACTTTAGGCACTTTTAAAATTTTATTTTTTACTTTTATTTCTGAAGGGCGTGTATAAACAGGTAAAGAATAAAGTTTTCCAAATCTTTTTTCTTCTTGAGATAAAGGGTTATGTAAAACACCCGGTAAAAATCTTGAAACAGCATCAACAATTGCCATTGCTGGTATTTCTCCACCGCTTAACATAAATTTACCTAAGGAAATTTTTAAATCAACAAATTTCTCTATCCTCGCATCAATTCCTTCATAATGACCGCAAATAATGATAATTTGTTTTTCTTGACTAAGTTTTTTAGCTAAGTTTTGATTAAATATTTTTCCTGCAGGAGAAGTAAGAATAATTTTTCTTTTTTTTGTTCTATATTCTTTTTTTGCTTTTTCTAAAGCTAAATAAACAGGTTCAAATTTAATTACCATTCCCGGGCCACCACCATAAGGACGATCATCAACGGTTTTATGTTTATCGAAAGTAAAATCCCTTGGGTTCCAAAATTTTATTTTTATAATTCCTTTTTCTTGGGCTTTTCTTATAATTGAAGTTTGCAGATAAGAAAAAGCTTCTGGAAAAAGAGTAACAATGTCAAATCGCATTAAGCTTCTTCCTTAAGTTTTTTAATAATTTCATCAGATTTAAGAAGCGATGTTTCTCTTTCAAGTGGTGTAGGTTCTTCAACTTTAATATTAACTCTGGCAAAATGTCTTTTACCAATTGCTTTGATTATTTTTTTTATAGCATTAATATTTTCTCCATTTCGACCTATAACAAGAGCCATATCTTGAGGATGAAGCTTGATACTTAAAAGAACACCCATTTCGTCAATTTTTCTCGTGATAACCACATTTTCTGGATGATTAACTAATGACCTTAAAATTTCTTCTAAAACTTTTTGATAAACAGGAATTTCGTTTGTCATCTTTCATTTCTTTCTTACTTCGACCAAAAAAGACTATAATTAAAATTTTAACATAAAATTCATTCAAAGCTAACCTCTATTCTTTTTGGATCAGAAGGTAGTTTGTCTCGCCAATAGGGCCAAATTTTAAAGTTAATGCTTTTTACACCTTTAATTTGGGAAAGGGTTTCATTTAGATCTTTTAATGATTTTCCTTTAATCATATTCTTTAAAATCTCTTCATTTAAATTAGGTTTTAAATAAGCTTTGGCTTTCATTGAAACCTTCATTATTCCTTTTTTGAAATCAAAATCAAGAAGATTAAGAGAGAGCACTTCAACTTTTTCAATAACAAATTGATTTTTATCTTCGCCTAAAGATTTAAAAGCTATACTTTTAGCTAAATCTTCGACTTCTTTTTTATTTAAAACGTAAGTTTCTAATTTGCCCGCAGCAAGACCTGAAAGTTTATCCGTTTTTTCTCCAAGAGAATGAGAAATGTTAGAAATTTTAAAGGAAATAAGATATTCATCAAAAATAGGATAACTTTGAGGATAGCGAAGATAAAGCTCGCTTTGAAGATCTTTTTTAATTTTTTCTTCCAAACTTATTCTTAAATTAGTTAGATCATCCTGGGTAACGATTTTAACCCCAGAAGTTTTTTCAGAAATTTTATAATCTTCGGCTGTTTCTGCATAAATATAATCTGACCAAATTCTGCCATCATCCATTTTCTTACCTTCAAGAGCTACAAGAGAAAGTTTTGTACCCTTAGGAATATTTAGATTCTGGTTTTTTAATTCAAAAGGAAAAGCTTCAGCTTCAACTTTACTTGGGTTTGTTTCGCTTCCTTCTGGCAAATTAACTCTTTGAAGGGTTTTAAAAATATTTCCTTCAAAACCAAGTCTTGTTCCTGCTACTAAAGGAAAACTGGAGTTCAGTTTATTATAAATATAAACTTTAAGGTTTGGTAAAAATTCAGAAACTTCTCTTCCCGTAGGTTCTATACTTTCAGTTAAATTTTTTTCAATTTTTACTTTTTGACCAGGTAAAATTTTATTTTCGTAATCAGGCAAAGCAGAATTTTCATTTATAGTGACAACTTCTTCCAAACTAATTTCTTTTTTATCTAAAACGACTGTTAGTTTAGCTTTTGTTTGAAGAAAACCTAAAACAAAATTAAGAAAAAGATAGGAAACAAAAAATAAAATTCCAAGAATAAATATCTTTTTTATTACTTTAAAAAAAGAAAAGTTAAAAGAAGGTTTAAAAGAAAAAGTTTTTTGAGAAGGAGCTTTTTTGTCTTCTTCCTTAAAAGTTACTTTGACTTCTCTTTTTTCTTCTTTTCTTTGTGGGGGTCTAATATCAAAAACTCTTTTTTCTTCTTCATAGTCTTTCAAAAAAATTTCTAAACCTGAAGATTCACAAAGACTTAAAAATTCATCATCCTCCGAATCAAAATAAACTCTTTTTTTACAAGCATTAATTTCTTTTCTTAAAAGCTCCAAGTTCCTTAAATTTTTTAAAACCTTAAAATTAGGAGGAACAACTAAAACAATTTCATCGTTTTTATTTTCACAAATTAAATAAACTATATCTCCAAGTTCTTCTTTTCCTTCTAAATAAATATAAGTTTTTGATTTAGCCATTTTTTTCTCCTTTAGAAATTTGACGATGTTTTTCAAAAAGCTCTTTAAAAACTTTTTCCGCTCTCTCTGAAAATATTATACCTCTTTCTTTTAAAAGTTCCTTGCTTATTTCGTAGGGCAAACCGTAAGAAGTGTAAAGATAAAATACTTTTTCTCCTAAAACTTCATCGCTATCGCTTTCTTTAACTTTTTTTTCGAATTCTCTAAGACCGTTTTTTAAAGTTTCCTCAAAAGTATTCAACTCATCAAAAATAACTTTTTTAATTTTTTCAAAGTTTTGAAGTTCTGGATAAAATTCTTTATATTTTTCTATTAATTTTTTTATCATTTCTTCAATTTTTTCAAATGAAAGATTTAAAAATTTAGAATGAAGCAAGGTTCTTCTTAAAATTCTTCTTAAAATATAGCCTCTTTCTAAGTTACTTGGGTAAAGACCATCAGCTACTAAAAAAACGCTTCCCCTTATATGATCCATAATAATTCTTTTTCTTCTTATTTCTCCATGAATTCCTTCTAAAACTTCAAAAAGAGGCATAAAAAGATCTGTTTCAAAAATTGTTTCTGTTTTTTGCAGAACTTTCATAAGTCTTTCCAAACCCATTCCTGTATCAACACCAGGAAATTCAAGTTTTTTTAACTTTTTATTTTTATCCTGATAATACTCATTGAAAACAAGATTCCAAACTTCTATTCCTTCTAGATAAATTTCTGTTGTTGGCCCACAAGGACCTTCCTCTCCTGTTGGACCCCAAAAATTGTCTTCCCTACCTCTTTTTTCAATTTTATTAATACCTATTTCTTGCCAAATCTTTAAAGAAGCTTCATCTAAAGGAACATCTTTTTCACCTCCAAAGATAGTTACATAATCAATATTTAAAGAAAGCTCTTTAGTTAAAAATTCATAAGCCCAATAAATGCTTGATCTTTTAAAATAACCTGAAGTTCCAAAATCTTGTGGATCATCGCTGCCCACAGGACCAAAAGAAAAATTTCCTAACATTTCAAAAAAAGTAAGATGTCTTTCATCGCCAACTTCATCAATATCGGTGGTGCGAAAACATTTTTGAATAGAAGCTGTTCTTTGCGTGCCAAAATCTTTATTGGGATCTTTTTCTCTCGTGTAATATTTCTTAAATTGCTGCATACCAGCAGTGGTAAGAAGAACTGAAGGGTCATCATAAGGAATTAAAGAAGAAGAAGGAACTATTTTGTGTCCTCTTTTCTCAAAAAAATTTAAGAATAATTTTCTGACTTCTTCGGATTTAATCATTTTCTCTTTTAACAAAAGGAAAATAAATTACGTCTTTAATAGATTTTTTATCTAAAAGAATAGTAAAAAGTCTATCAAGTCCTATACCAAGTCCTGCAGTTGGTGGCATTCCATATTCTAAGGCTTCAATAAAGGTTTCATCATAAGGATGAGCTTCAAGATTTCCTTTTTTAAGTTCCTCAACTTCTTTTAAAAATCTTTCTTTTTGTTCTAAAGGATCATTAAGCTCAGCAAAAGCATTAGCAATTTCAAAACCAAAAAGATAAAGCTGAAATCTTAAAGTAATCTCCTTATTTTCAGGATGGGATTTAGCTAAAGGAGAAATATCTTTAGGATGATCAATTAAGAAGGTAGGTTCTATTAAAGTTGGTCTTATAAGTTTTTTAAAAATTTCATCTACTATTTTTCCTTTGGTTATTATTTTAGGATTAAATTCGATTTTTTCTTTTTCAGCTAATTTCAAAAAATCTTCTAAGGTGTTTTTAAAATAATCTAAACCTGTTCTTTCTTTTAAAAGTTCAACATATTTAAAAACTTTCCATTTTTTAGCTAAATTTACTTTTTTACCTTGATATTCAATTTCCAAACCTTTTTTACCTCTCATTTTATTATATCTTCTTACAAGCTCTTTTAAAATCTCTTCAGTAAATTTAATAAGCCCTTCTCTGTCTTGATAAGCAAAATAAAGCTCTATCATCGTAAATTCTGGATTATGTTCTCTATCAATGCCTTCATTTCTAAAATTTTTTCCTATTTCAAAAATTTTTTCAAAACCACCAACTATCATTTTTTTAAGATAAAGCTCCGGAGCTATTCTCAAATAAAGTTTTTCTTTAAGAGCTTCAAGATAAGTAATAAAAGGTCTTGCTAAAGCTCCTCCATAATGGGTTTGCAGAATAGGCGTTTCTACTTCAATAAAGTCTCTTTCCCATAAAATTTTTCTTAGTTCTTCTAAAAGTCTGAAACGGTAATAAAAAGTTTCTTTTTCTTCATCATAAAAAATTGTTTTAAGATAGGGATTTCTTACTAAAAGTTCTTCATCTCTAACTTTGTAGTATTCTTTAGGAAAATTTTTTAAAGACTTAGAAAGCAAAACCCATTTTTTGGCCAAAAGACTTTTTTCTTTGCTTGAAGGCAAAAAAGGAGAACCATAAAAACCAAAAAAATCTCCTATGTCTGCTATTTTGATAAAATTTTCGTAACCATCGGTTTCTTCTCTTTTTAAAATAATTTGTACTCTACCTGAAAAATCTTTGAGATCTATGAAAACAATCTTGCCATGATCTCTAAAAGCCATAATTCTCCCACAAAGCCAAAAATTTTTTTTACTTTTTAAATTTTTATTAAAATTAGCTAAAAATTCTTTGATATCAGTTTTTTGAGGAGAAGTAGGTGGATAAGGATCGTAGCCTAACTCTTCTTTAATGATTTTAAGTTTTTCTTCTTTCGTCATTTTTTAAAATTATATCAAAAATTAATCTAAAAACCACCACTACCAAATCCTGATGGTGATTGAAGCTGTGTAGAAATTTGCTGATAGATAGGAACTAAAACAGCAATAGCTACAAAACCGACAACCAAACCAACAAAAATAAGAAGCATCGGTTGAAGAAGCGTTAAAAAATTGTTTACTAAGTTTCTAAATTCTTGTCTGTAATGTTCTTCCATAATTTCTAAGGTTTCTTCTAAATTTCCTGTTTCTGAAGCTACACCTAAAATATTAGCTAAAATAGGAGGAAACAAAGGTTCTTCCGATAAAGCTTCGCCAAATCTTTTTCCAGCCACAATTTTTTTTTCTACATTTAAAATAGCTTCTCTTACTCCAGGATAATTTACGCTTCGATAACTAAGTCTTAAAGCCTGAGGGAGTGAAATGCCAGCTTTAAGAAGAGAGCCTAAAATGAATAAAAAGTCACTTAAAGCAAGATAAAGATAAATTTTAGAAAGGAGAGGAAGTCTCATAAAAATTTGTGTAAGAATTTTTCTTGTTCTTCTAAGTGAAATTAAAATAACTAAAAAAATTAAAAATAAAAAGGAAAAAAGAATTATTTGAAAAAGATAAGCATTTGTAAATTCTGAAAGGTAAAGGAGTATTCTTGTAAGTAAAGGAGGGTTTTTTGTTAATTCTTTTATCAAAATACCTATTTTAGGCATGACAAAGGTAATAAGAAGGAAGATAACTCCTAAAGACATTAGAAAAACTATAGCAGGATAAAGTAAATTACCTATGATTTCTGCTCTTATCTGTCTTTTCTTTTCTAAATTTTCTACCCAGCGAAGTAAATTTTCTGCTAAATTTCCAGAAATTTCTCCAGCTCTAATGGTTTCTACTTCTACTTCTGAAAAAATGTGCGGGAAAGAGGCTAAAGTTTTGTAAAGAGGTTCTCCTTTTTGCAAACTATAATTTAAATAATAAAGAAAGTCGGCCAAACTTCCTCTAGATTCTCTAAGTAAGATTTTAAGTCCTCGATTAATATCAAGACCTGATTTTAAAATAAGATAAAGATTACGAGCGAAAAAAATTTTTTGAGAAAGAGAAAGTCTAAAAAAAATTTTTAAATATATTTTCAAAAGAAAGTTTTCAGGAATTTCTTTTATTTCTATCGGAGTTAAATTATTTCTTAAAAGAAAAGCTAAACATTCTTCTTGAGAATCCATAAAAAGATTACCTGATCTTAAATTACCCTTTTCATCATAAGCTTTGAATCTAAAAACTTTCATTTATTCTCTAATAACTCTAAGTACTTCCTCGACCGTAGTTATTCCTACAAGAACTTTTTCTAAACCATCTTCAAACATCGTTTTATAACCATTTCTCCTTACTATCTCTTTAATTTTTGATAAAGTAAACTCCTTCGAAGCAATAATTTCTCTAAGTTCATCATTCATAACGACACCTTCAAAAATAGCTGTTCTTTCTCGATAACCACTATAACCGCAGTTTTGGCACCCCTTTCCTCTAAAAAGATAAGCTTTTTCAAGTTTGTTTTTATATTCTTCAAAGGTTTCTTGAGGAACTTCTAAGGTTTTAAGTTGTTCTAAAATTATTTTTTTTTTATACTCAGAAATTTCTTCAGAAACAATACAATCAGGACAAATTTTTCTAACTAATCTTTGTGCCAAAATCAAAGTTAAACTATCAGCAACTAAATAATGAGGAATACCTAAATCAATTAAACGAGGAATAGCCGTAGGTGCATCGTTAGTATGTAAAGTAGAAAGAACAAGGTGACCAGTTAAAGCAGCTTGGACAGCGACATCGGCTGTTTCTGCGTCTCTAATTTCACCAACCATAATAATATCAGGATCTTGCCTTAGAAAAGCTCTCAAACCAACAGCAAAATTAAGTCCTACTTTAGGATTTACCTGCGTTTGGTTAACATAAGGAATAGCATATTCAATTGGATCTTCTATGGTCACAATATTAACCTCTGGTTTATTTAAAATATTTATAATAGTGTAAAGGGTTGTTGTTTTACCAGATCCTGTAGGACCGGTAACCAAAATCATGCCAAATGTTTTCTTAATAGCATCTAAAACAATTTCTTTAAGAGGAGAAACCATACCTAATTCATCTAAAGAAGTTGGTTTAACTGCTCCTGAAAGAATCCTTAAAACAGCTTTTTCTCCATAAAGAGTAGGCATAATAGCTACACGGATATCAAATTCAAAATCGCTGATTTTTGTCTTAAATCTACCATCTTGTGGTCTGAAATGTTCATCGAGCTGAAGATTAGAAATAACTTTAATTCTAGCAATAATAGGATCTAAAAATTCTTTAGGAAGGCGCATAATTTCTCTTAAAACACCATCAATTCTAAATCTTACTAAAATTTCTTTTTCCAATGGTTCGATATGAATATCAGAAGCTCGAGAGCTAAAAGCATAACCTATTAAGTTATTTACTAAACTAACAGTTGACTCTTCAGTAATTAAGCCAGCAGAGTGAAGAGTTTTAATATCTGATTGAAACTTTCTTTTATATTCTTCTGCATAAAATCTTTGATAATTTATTAAAGCAATTCTTAAATCTTCAGGGGTGATTAAATAAACCTCAATCTTTTTATGAGTCACTTCTTCAAGTATTTTTATAGTTTCTAAATCTAAAGGATTAACCATTCCTACTTTTAAAACATCATTTTCCAAAGCAAAAGGTACAAGTTTTTTTTCAAAAGCTAATCTTTCTGGAACTAAAGAAAGAACGAAAGTTGGTATAGAGATATTTTTTAAAGAAATTCTCGGAACCTTAATTTCTTCAGCAACAAGATCGTAAAAATAATTTAAATCTAAAAGTCTTCTTTGAATCAAAATTTCGTAAAAAGGTATGCCTAATCTTTTTGAATCTTCTTTGCTTCTCTCATATAAATCCTCATCGATAACGCCTCTATTTATTAAAATCTCTTTAATTTTTTCTTCAGGCAAAATCATGGTTTCATCTGAATAAGAAAAAAGAATTTTTTATAAAGCGGAATTTCCAAAATTAAAATAAGAAGACTTAAAGGTAGCCAAAAAAATCTAAATGAATAGTATTCTTTTCCTTTTTTAAAAAGAATAGACAAAGTTGCCATTAATAATAGTATAAAAAAAGAAACAAAAATAAAAAAGAAATTATATGGAAAAGAAAAAAGAAGAGAAGAAAGAAGAATAAAGTATTTTTCATCATCATAAAAAGGATCTCTTTTAAAAGTAAAAAAGATAAGATAAAGAAAAGTAAAAACAAGTAAAAAACCTAAAAGTCTAAAAATAAGATCTCGGAAGAAATTAAAAAAAACGTAATTTAGAAAATAAGAAAAAGGTGTGTAGGGCGGCAAAAGAAATTTTGAAAAATTATTATTTTTCCAAAGAAAATACTGAAGTAAAGAAAGTAATAAAGAATAAAAAAGAAAAGTCAAAATAAGAGAAACTAAAAGAAAACCCAGATAATTTATTCTTTTTTCTTCTTTTAAAAAATAAGATAAAAAGCTTAAAATTAAAAAAAGAAAGCTTAAAGGATAATAAATATCTAAAAAAAGAATTTCTTTTAGCATTTAATTAAAAATTTTAAAACAAAATGAAAGGTTTTACGCTTTTTGAAACTATTTTAGTTTTAATCATTATTTCTGTTATTTTAGGTTTTGGTTTTTATTACTTTAATCAAATGAGCCAAATGAATTTTCTTTTCGAAGAAACAAATAAAAGAATTTTGGATTTAACAAAAACCGCAAGAGAAAAAGCAATCCTAGGAGAAGAAAACAGTGATTGGGGAGTAAGTTTTGTCAATACTTCTACAGATTATGCTATTCTTTATAAAGGGACACCCACTAATATTTATTTTCAATTTACTCTCAACAAAAGGTTTAATTTTGTAAATCCACCAGAGGGCAGCAGTCTTTCAATAACATTTTCTAAATTTAAAGGTCTTCCTTCAATAAGTACCACCATTTCTATAAAAAATAGCTTAACCAATGAAATAAGATATCTTTGCATACCATCAAGTTCTTCTCCTTTTCTTTCAGCAACTTCTTCTTGTTTGGAATTTTAAAGAAAACATTTTAAAATTAATTTTGTCGAAATTAAAAAAATTAAAAAAATGGGAGAAAATTATAAAAATCTTGTTTACTTAGGAGCCACTATTTTGATTTTATCTTTGGGATCTTATTTTCTTTTAAAGAATGTTTCTCTACCTAATTTAAAAAGACAGGAAAGTTTTGAAAGCAGATTTTTCCAAGAAGTTAATTTAAATGTAAATTTAGGTAATTTGCCTCCTTTAGGTTTTGAAGGTGCAGAAGTAAAAATAGTAGAATTTGGAGACTTTCATTGTCCTTTTTGCGCTCTAGCTTATAATTACCTTTATCCTGAACTTGAAAAATATATTTCTTCACAAAAAGTCGTTTTTTATTTTAGAGATTTTCCTTTAGAAGGTCTACACCCACAGGCTAAAAAGGTGCATTTAGCTTCAAGATGTGCTAATGAAGAAGGAAAATATTGGGAATTTCATAAGGAAATTTATAAAGAAGTCTTTAAAGCTATGAGTGAAAGAAGGGATTATTCTTTTACTGGTAGTGATGAATATCTTTTAAGTTTAGCTTCTCGCTTAGGATTAAATGAAGAAAAATTTAAAACTTGTCTTCAAGAAAAAAAATATGAAGCTGATATAAATAAAGATCTTGCTGAAGGAAATAGTTATGGTGTTGAAGGAACGCCGACATTTTTTATAATTAAAAAAGGAAAGGTATATAAAGGGAGTGGCTTTGTTCCTGAACTGTTGCCTGAATTTAGAAATATTATCGAAAAATGAAAAAAATAATTATTTACACAACAAGCTGGTGTCCTTGGTGTCAAAAAACAAAAAAGTTTTTAGAGAATTTAGGATATTCTTATGAAGAAAGAAATGTTGAATTAAATCCTGAATGGGGGAAAGAGCTTATAGAAAAATCAGGACAAATGGGCGTTCCTGTGACTTTAATCATTGATGAAAACGGAAAAGAAAAATTAGTTATTGGTTATGATCCTCTTTCTCTTAAAGAGGCCTTAGAATAAAAATGATTTATGATTCAATTATCATCGGAGCTTCAGCCGGCGGGATTAGTTCAGCTATTTACTTAAAAAGACAAGGACTTAATTTTATTATGATTGCTAAAGATATTGGTGGTGAGATGGCTCTTTCTGGTATTGTTGAAAATTATCCAGGTTTTCCAAGAACAACTGGTTTTGAATTAGCAGAAAAATTTGAGGAACATCTTAAAAGTTACGGAGTTGAGCCTATTATTGATGAAGTTATTAAAGTAGAAAAAGAAGAAAATATTTTTAAAGTTCAAACTAAAAGTAATAATTTATATTTTTCCAAAACTTTAATTTTAGCTACTGGAGCAACACCTAAAAAATTAAATATTCCTGGAGAAAATGAATTTTATCATAAAGGTGTAAGTTATTGCTCTGTTTGTGATATGCCGCTTTTTAAAGGAAAAACTGTTGCTATTATAGGTGGAGGAAATTCTGCTTTAGAAGCAGGCATTATGGCTTCTAATATTTGCTTGAAAGCTTATATAGTTAATAAAAATCCAGTTTTTAAAGGAGATAAAATTCTAGTTGAAGAGGTTTCTAAAAAAGAAAATGTAGAAATTATTTATAATGCTTTGACGCAGGAAATTTATGGTGACGAGTTTGTTAAAGGGATAAAATATTTGGATAAAAATACAAATGAAATTAAAGATTTAAAAGTTGATGGCGTTTTTATTCATATAGGTTTAAAACTAAACTCTGAAATGATACCAGATGAATGGAAAGTAAAAAACGAATTTGGAGAAATTATAGTTAATAAATTTTGTGAAACCAACGTACCGGGATTTTTTGCTGCTGGAGATGTCACCGATTTTCCCCATAAACAAATAGGTATAGCCGTAGGACAAGGAATTGCTGCTGGTTTAGGCGTTATAAATTATCTCAATAAAAATAAAATTTAAATTGAAATTTTAAGTTTTTTCTTTATCTCTCTTGGATGAAGGTCCCTCACAAAATAAAGTTTAGATCTTCTTGTTTTTGCTTGTCCTAAAATTTCAATTTTTTCTATAAGTGGTGAATGTAAAGGATATGTTTTTTCTATCATTTGGCCAGCAGCTTCCCCTCTTACTGTAAACATCACTCTGGTTCCTTTTTTTCTTTTAACTGAAATAACTAGACCTTCAAATTTTTGTAAAAATTCTCTTTTCTTTTCTTTAATTTTCTGCCAAACTCTTACTACCATACCTGGTTTTATTTCCGGAAGATCTTTTCTTAAATATTTTTCTTCAACAACTTTTATAAGACTGTGCGTCATCTTAATTTACATTTTATCATAAATTCGAAAATTTTTTAAATGAGGGTCATAAACCCAAACTTCATAAGAAATCTTTTGGGGCTTAGGAAGTTTAAATATTTTTTTTACTTTATAAGGTCTTAACCTTTCTTTTTGTACTTGAATAAGTTTTAAATCTTTTTTACTTAAAGCAATGATATCGAAAAATCCTAAAATATCTTGAGAATAAAATTTTACCTTAGGAGGCTTCCAAACAAGATATTTTCTTTTTTTCAAAATCTCTAAAGCTAATTTCTCTATTTTTTTACCACGTAAAACTTTATTTACTCTTTTCTTCATTTTTTATTTTTTCTAAAATTTTATAAACCCTTTCAGCTTCTTCAAATTCTTTAGAGGTATAAAAAACTATTTTAGAAGGCAAATGTCTTAAATAAACTTCTTTTTTTAATTCATTTTTTATAGTTGAACTTATTTTTTGAAAATAGGAAACAAAATCATTTTTCTTTTCTTCGGGAAAGACGCTAAGATAAACTCTTAAATAACCGCCTTTTTTAGGAAGTTTTATATCAACAATAGTAAAAAGTACATCTTTAAAAACATTAAATTTTTGCATAATTTCTGAAAGAGATTTAATAACTTCAAATTTTTTTCTTTCTTTCATTTTTAAATTTTTATCACTACAGGCAAAATCATTGGTCTTCCTCCTGTTTTGTGATAAAGAAAATCAGCTATTTCTTCTCTTAAATGATACTTAATTTGTTCTTCTTGGATTAAAGGAGCTTCTTCTCCTAAAAATTTTATATTTCTTTTAACAATTTTCTTTATAAGTTGCGAAAGCTCTTGAATTAATTCTTTATTTGATTCTTTGGAATAAACAAAACCTTTAAAAATAATTTCTGGATTTTTTCTAATTTCTCCTGTTTGGCTATCAATAGTGACAATAATAACAAACATACCCTCTTTAGCTAAGTTTTTCCTATCTCTTAAAACAACACTTTCAACTGAACCCATACCTAAACCATCAACATAAACTGTATGAGCTGGGACTTTTTCATCTGTTTTAAATATTTTTTCTGGGACCATTTTAATAACATCACCATTTTGAGCAATGATAATTTTTTCTTGAGGTATACCTAAATTCATAGCTATTTCTTCAACAGCTTTAAGCATAAAATAATGGCCATGAACAGGCATAACATATTCTGGTTTAACTAAACTAATAAAAAGCTTTACTTCTTCAGAAAAAGCATGTCCAGAAGCGTGAATATCCATCATTTGGTAATGAACAACTTTTGCTCCTTGTTTTAAAATATCATCTTTTAATTCTTGAACAATTCTTTCATTACCAGGAATAATCGATGAGGAAAATATAACAGTATCGTCCTTTATCAGTTTGAAATAGCGATGTTCACCGTTAACAATTCTCATTAAAGCTGAACCTTCTTCAGCTTGAGAACCTGTACAAATAATAGTCACCTGGTGAGGTTTAAGTTTAAATGATTCTTCTGGTTTAATAATTGTTCCTTTAGGCATTTGAAGATACCTCAAATTTCTAGCAACTTCAACGTTCATTCTCATTGTATGGCCATCAACAACAACTTTTCTTCCATAAATAGCCGAAAGATAAATAAGTTGCTGAATTCTTTCTAAAAGAGAAGCAAAAGTAACGGCAATAATTCTTCCGTTGGCTTTTCTAAAAATTTCTTCTAAGGTCTCCATAATTTTTCTTTCAGAGATAACAAATCCTGGCTGGTATGAGTTAGTTGAGTCTATCATTAAAAGTCTTACTCCTCTTAAAGAAAGTTTAACAATTCTTGAAAGATCAGCTGGTTTATCAAAAAAAGGAGTAAAATCTATTTTAAAATCACCTGTATGCATAATATTGCCAACAGGTGTTTGAATAAAAAGTCCAACAGAATCAGGAATATTGTGATTAACATGGAAGTAATCAATAGTAAAAGAACCAATCTTTAATGGTTTATAAACATCTTTTCTAAATTCTATAACTTCTAACTTTGGAGCAGAAGGAAAATCTTCTTGTCTTTTCAAAATAATTCCTTTCGAAAGTGGTGTAGCATATATAGGAGGATTACCTAATTTATCAATAAGATAAGGAATGGCGCCGATATGATCATAATGTCCATGAGTGATAACAATTCCTACTATTTTTTCTTTATTTTTTTCTAAATATTCAACATTAGGAATTAAAAAGTCAACACCAGGCATTTCTTCAAAAAATGGATAACCTAAACCTATATCAACAACAAGAATTTCTTTTTCATTAAGCTCAAAAGCAGTCAAATTTCTTCCTACTTCTTCTAAGCCCCCTAAGGGTATGATTTTTAAAGTTCCGAAATATCTTTTTTGTTCTCTCTTTTCTTTTCTTCTTAATTTAAATTCTTCGCTTTTTATTTCCTCAATTTGCCTGATATTAGTATCCATTTAAATTAAACTTTTTTAATTTGACCTTTATGGGCAGGGAGGGATTCGAACCCTCACGGCTTTTAGCCACAAGGCCCTGAACCTTGCGCGTCTTCCAATTCCGCCACCTGCCCTAATCAGATACTTCCAAATTTAAAATAGTTGAACTTGGTGAGCTTATATCAATAGTTGCTGTAGCGAAAAGATTTTTAGATATAGCTGTTGAAGTAAGAGTTGATGTTAAAGAAATAAGTCTTAAACTAGAACTTAAAGAAGTTGTAGCAATAGAAATATTAACGTAACCTTGAGGTAAATTTATTTGCATCGAAGTAGTAGCAAAGTCTCTGTCTTGATTAATTCTATATAAAGCATAACGAAGGCCACTTATTTCTAAAGATTTTAAGGAAATGTTTCTTTGAAAAATGAATGCTAAATTATAAGAAAAAGATAGGTAATTTAGTACTATTATAACTAAAAAGCCAAAAAAAATCAAGATTATACTTAAAAAACCTAATAAAACTTGTCCTTTTTTCATTTACTTAAAAGGTAAACTAATCGCAGTTTCATAACTTACTTCTTTTTTACCTGTTTCATCACTTAAAACAAAATTGGCTTTATAAGAACCGTTTAATTTTTGAAAAACAAGATTTTTGACGTTAATTCTTTTATCGGTGACTCTAGAGATTTTTTTAAGATTATAAATATTGTCAAATTCCGCAAGATAAACTTTTCCGTTTTTGCCATCAAAGAAAAACCAACCTAAGGAATCATTCCAAGCAAAACCTTCCAAATATTTTCCATTAACTAATTTAACTTTAAAATTACTAGACGAACAAACGCCTATATCTTGACAGTTAAAAACGATAAAACCAAAAATATCATTATAAGCATAACCCCTTAACTCCGGTTCAGTACTTGAAGTTATGCAAACACCATAAATAATGCTTTCTCCTGAAGAGTTTCTAAAACTTATCCAACCAATGATAGGTGACCAAGCATAACCAGAAAGAGCATAAAGTGAACTTACCTGAGTAGAGGAAGAAATTCTACAAGATGAAGAAGCTACAAAATTTACAGAATAATTTTCTCCCTTAAGACTTATTGAACCTACTCTTATATTAGCCATTAATCCCTCTAAAGTATAAGAGTCAGAGTTTAAAAAAACAGGAGAGGTTCGAAAAAGAAGTGATTTTTCTCCATTATATTTTTCAAAAAGAAGTTCATAGTCAGTGATAAAATTTATATTTTTGCTTTTATAAGATTCTTTTTGAAAAGTAAGTATTAAATTTCTTGCATCACGAGAAACATCTACTTCACCAACGCTTCCTTGATAAAAATTTAAAGTATTAATAAGTAAATGAAAAACAATAAGACCAACAATTGAAAAAACACCTAAAAAAATAACTACTTCCAAAAGAGTTAAACCTTTTTTAAAAGTTAACATTAAGTTTGGGAAGAAGAAAATAATCGTTAAAAATTATATTTTGATATTCACCTGTTACTTTTATTAATTTTACATTAGGATCACTTTGAAAATTATCTATTCTAAAACTAAAAAAATACTCTTCTAAACCAGATTTTACTCTTTCTTTACCCGAAATAATTTGCCAACCAAAAGCTGTTGAAGTTAGAAAATAATCAGTTGTTGTTGAAAGTGAATTTAAAGAATTAAAATCCCTTTGAGCAATATCAAAAAGGGCATTTCTATATTTTTCAAAACCGTAAATAGTAACGTCTTGGCTTATATTGCTATAACGAAGAGCATTAAAAGAAAGAACAAGTGCTGAAGCAAAAATACCCAAAATAATAGTTATTAATCCTAAAATTAAAACAACTTCCAAAAGAAGCTGAGCCTTATATTTTGACATTATTTCTCAAACGAAGAATTTCTTCTCTGATTTGTGGTGGCACTATTTCATAATGTGAAAATTCCATATAAAATGAACCCCTTCCTTGAGTTAAAGATCTTAAAACAGTAACATATCCAAACATTTCTGCTAAAGGTACTTTCGCATGAATAATTTTCACTTTTTCTTCATCAATAACTTCTTCAATCCTTGCTCTTCTTGAAGAAAGATCACCTGTGACATCACCAACGAATTCTGATGGTACAGTAACTTCAACTTTCATTATAGGTTCAAGAAGAACAGGATTTCCTTGCTTAACTCCTTCTTGAAGAGCAATAGCACCAGCTATTTTAAAAGCAATATCAGAGGAGTCAACTTCATGATAAGAACCGTCATACAAAATTACTCTTATATCTGTAACCGGATAGCCGGCAATAACTCCTTTTTCCATAGCTTCTTTAATTCCTTTTTCTACGGCAGGAATAAAATTATCAGGAATAATACCTCCTTTAATAGCATTAACAAATTCAAAACCTTTCCCTCTTTCTAAAGGTTCAAGTCTAATAATCACATGTCCATATTGTCCTCTACCACCGCTTTGTCTTATATATTTTCCTTCAACTCTTTCTACAACTTGGGTAATAGTTTCTTTATAAGCAACTTGAGGTTTACTTATATTAACATCTACTTTAAATTCTCTTTTTAGCCTGTCAACCATAATTTCAAGCTGAAGTTCTCCCATACCGCCAATTAAAGTATCTCCGGTTTCTGGATTTACAGATACTTTAAAGGTTGGATCTTCATCAGCTAAAGCTTTAAGAGCTAATCCCATTTTTTCTTGATCAGCTTTAGTTTTAGGTTCAACTTTCATCCAAACCACAGGTTCAGCAAATTGTATTTTTTCAAACATAATAGGATACTTAGGATCGCAAATAGTATCTCCTGTTTTTAAATCCTTTCCTCCAACAATTGCTCCAATATCTCCTGCAAACATTTCATCAACTTCTTCACGATGATTAGCATGCATTCTGGCGATTCTTCCTATTCTATAAGTTTCTCCAGTAGAAGTATTTAAAACTGTCATACCTGATTTTAGAGTACCTGAATATATTCTAAAATAAGAAAGAGTACCAACATGAGGATCAATCATAATCTTAAAGATAAGGGCTGAAAATGGTTCGTTATCATCTGCTTTTCTTATTTCTTCTTTCCCTGTAATTGGATTAGTACCTTTAACTGGAGGCAAATCAACTGGTGAAGGCAGAAAATCAACTATACCATCTAAAACAAGTTGAACACCTTTATTGTCTAAAGCAGAACCGCAATAAACAGGAATGAAAAGATAATTAATACAAGCTCTTCTTATAGCTTTTCTAATATCATCCTCATTAAATTCTCCTGAAAAATATTTATCCATAAAAATTTCATCACTTTCAGCTAATTTTTCTAACATATGGTTTCGCCATTCTTTAGCGTATTTTTCTAAAGAAGGATCAATTTCTTTATAAACTACTTTTTCTCCTTTTTCCCCTTCAAAATAAACTTCTTTCATAGTAATTAAATCTATAACACCTTTAAAATTTTCCTCTTTACCTATAGGTATACATAAAGGGACAGCATTTCTTGTAAGTTTTTCATAGATTGAATTTAAAGCATCTTCAAAATCAGCTCCGATTTTATCCATCTTGTTAATAAAACAAATTCTTGGAACTTTATACTTATCAGCTTGGTGCCAAACAGTTTCTGATTGAGCTTCCACTCCTTGAACAGCATCAAATAAAACAACAGCTCCATCTAAAACCCTTAAAGATCTTTCTACTTCTGCAGTAAAATCTATATGTCCTGGAGTGTCGATGATGTTTATTTTATACTCTCCTTTAATTCTTTCTTCTCTAGTAGTTGCCTCTTTTAAATAACTTTGAGTCCAAAAACATGTTACTGCCGCAGCTGTAATTGTAATTCCTCTTTCTCTTTCTTGTGGCATCCAGTCGGTTACAGTTGTACCTTCATGAACTTCACCAATCTTATGTGAAATTCCAGTATAATACAAAATCCTTTCGGTGGTTGTTGTCTTTCCGGCATCAATATGAGCAATAATTCCTATATTTCTTGTTTTTTCAATAGGGTAAAGACGCGGCATTTAAAAATCAAAAAACATCTAATTCTGACCTTATTCTTGTGGGGGTTTTTTTCTATTCCACCAACCAAAATGAGCAAAGGCTTTATTAGCTTCAGCTAATTTATGCATTTCTATTTTTTTCTTATAGGCTTCTCCTTCTTCATTAGCTGCTAAGATTATTTCTTCAGCTAATCTTTCAAACATAGGTTTTCCTTTTTTACTTCTAGCTGCCTCAATTATCCATTTAATTGATTTAGAAATTCTTCTTTCTGCTCTCACAGGTCTTGGCACTAAAAAAGTGGCACCACCGACTCTTCTTGGCCAAACCTCTAGAAGAGGAGCTACATTTTTAAGAGCTTGCTGAAAAACTTTTAATGAATCCTGATTTGTTTTTTGTTCAACAATCTCCATAGCTTTATAAAAAATTTTTTGTGCTTTAGCTTTTTTACCGTCTCTCATAAGATTATTTATAAATCTTGCCACTAAAATGCTATTATAAACAGGATCTGGTTGCCAATGTCTTTCAATTTTTATTCTTCTTCTAGGCATTATTCTTTAGGTTTTTTAGTTCCATAAAGAGAACGACCTTGTCTTCTTCCTTCAACACCAGCAGCATCATAAACTCCTCTCACAATATGATACCTCACACCAGGGAGATCTTTAACCCTTCCTCCTCTTACCAAAACAATCGAGTGCTCCTGAAGGTTATGACCAATACCTGGAATATAAGCAGTTACTTCAATGCCGTTAGAAAGTCTTACTTTGGCTACTTTTCTTAAAGCTGAATTAGGTTTTTTAGGTGTCATAGTATAAACTCTAATGCAAACTCCTTTTTTAAAAGGAGAAGGAGCGTAATAAAGTTTTCTTTTAAGAGAATTATAAGAGTAAAGCAGAGCAGCTGCCTTTACTTTATACTTTCTTTTCTCTCTTCCTTTTCTTAAAAGTTGATTAATGGTTGGCATTTTGAAAAAAATTAAAAAGGCGCTTAGTTAATTATAACAAAAAAAGAGGCATTTTGAAAATAGTGCCCGGGGTGGGACTCGAACCCACAAGGCCTTAACGGCCAGCAGATTTTGAGTCTGCCGCGTCTACCATTTCCGCCACCCGGGCTTTTAATTAAATTATATCACATCGCTATCAGAAATAAGCTTTATTTTAATTTTTTCTTCATACTCTGCACCTTCTCTTTTTAAAATAGATTCATAAAGAACAATTTCATTAAAAATAACACCCCAATTAAGTTCTCTCTTTATTTTTTGAGCTATACGCCTTCCTTTTAAACGACAAAGATTAATATGAGGCAAAAAATCTCTTTCTTCTCTTTTATAATCAACCTTAAATTCTTCAAGCTTTTTTTCAAATTCTTTTTTAAGCTCTTCAAGTCTTTTTTCTTTTTCCACGTAAAGCCAAATCATTGAATCTTTTCCAGGAGGTCCAAAATCTACTTTTTTTATTTTTAAGTGAAATTCTTTCATCAAATTCTTTTTACCCCAAGGAAAGGTTTTGAAAATTTCTTCTATTTTTAAAAAATCTTCAAAACTTATGTAACCTAAAAAAATTAAAGTTAAATGCAAATTTTCTAATTTGATCCAATTAATTTTAAAGCCTATCTCTCTTTCTAAATCTTTTTCTAAAAATGCAATCTTTTTTTTAAGACCGTAGGTAAGTGGAAGAGCAATAAAAAGTCTTATTTTCATATAAAAGACGGTTTCATATTTTTAATTTTTTTTAGATCAGTTATATTTTGAATAAGATCAGCTAATATATATATTTTTTCCTTCTTTCTTGTTTCTCCGACAATAAAATAAATATCGCCTTCTCTTAAAATTTCAAAATAATTTTCATAAACTTCAGGAGGAAGAAAAACTTCTATTCTACCTGAAAGATCTTCAATTTCAAGATAAGCAAAGGGTTTTTTATCCTTATTTATTTTTCTCTCAACACTGTTTAAAACACCAGCGACAGCGATTTTAATATTTTCTCCAGAGTTTGAAATATCACTTATTTTCTTTACTTTTCCTCTTAAAACCTTCTCGAAATCTTCAAAAGGATGTCCAGAAAGATAAATTCCCAAAAGTTCTTTTTCATATTTATAAATCTCTATCTTAGAAAGAGGAGTATATGTAGGAAAAATTAAATCAGAGTTTTTATTTCCAAAAAGACTTTTAGTTAAAGAAAAATTTTTAATTCTGCTTGCATAATCTAAAATTTTGTCCAAATTACTTATAAAAACTTCTCTCTTTCCAAATCTATCAAAGACACCTGCTTTAATTAAACTTTCAATAGATTTTTTATTTAGATCTTTATGTTTTATTCTTAAAAAGAAATCAGGTAGAGATTTAAAAGGACCATTTGTTTTCCTTTCTTCTAAAATAGCTTCGACAAGTGGTTTACCTACATTTTTAATGCTTCCGAGACCAAAACGAATAGTGTCATTACTTACAATTTTGAAATAAAAATCACTTTCGTTAATATCTGGTGGTAAAATCTTAAAACCATATTTTTTAGCTTCTTCTAAATAAACGTAAATTCTTTCCACATCATGACCTTCATGAATAAGACAAGCGTTAATAAATTCTAAAGGATAATAAGCCTTAAGATAAGCAGTAATATAGGAAACATAAGCATAGGAAATTGAATGACTTTTATTAAAACCATATTGACCAAATGGTTCTATCCAGTCCCAAATTTTTTGAGCCAAACTTTCTGAAATTCCATTTTTTATCATTCCTTGGGTAAGCTTTGTTTTAAGCGATTGAAGTAAATCAACTTTTTTCTTACCAACTGCTTTTCTTAAAACATCTGCTTCTCCTAAAGTAAAACCAGCTAAATCAGTGGCAATTCTCATAAGCTGTTCTTGATAAACCAAAATTCCGTAAGTTACAGAAAGTATCGGTTCTAAAAGTGGATGAAGATATTCTACTGGTTCTTTACCATATTTTCTTTTTACATAATCAGGGATAAGCTTAACGGGTCCTGGTCTATAAAGAGCTAAGACAGCAGAAAGTTCTTCTAAATTCTTTGGTTTTATTTGTTTCAAAGCTTCTGTCATGCCCTTACCTTCTACTTGAAAAACACCAACTGTTCTACCTTGACTGTAAATTTCCTTAACCTCTTCTTCAAAACTGTCTTCATTTAATTTTTTAAAATCTATCTCTTTGCCGTGTCTTTCTTTTATTATTTTGAGTGTGTCTTCAATAATAGAAAGGGTTCTTAAGCCAAGAAAATCCATTTTTAAAAGCCCCAAATCTGAAATTGCATTCATATCGTATTGGGTAATTATTCTTGAGGTCTCCTGAGGAGCAAATTGAAGAGGTAAAATTTCTAAAATATCTCCTGGTGTAATAACAACGCCTGAAGCATGAACAGAAACATGCCTGACCACTTTTTCTACTCTTTTAGCATATTCTAAAATTGTCCTATATTTAGGTTCTTCTTTAAGAATTTTTTGAACATCACTTAAGTTTTCTACTTCGCTTAAACTCATATTTTGAGGAACAAGACGAGCTAATTTATCAACAAAAGAAAACGAAAAACCTAAAGCTCTACCAATATCTCTTACTGCTGCTCTTGAAGCCATTTTTCCAAAAGTAATTATTTGAGCAAAACTATTTTCTCCATATCTTTTTTTCAAATATTCAAAAATTAGATCCCTTTTAATATCACTTACATCAACATCAATATCAGGGGCTTCTAATCTTTCTGGATTTAAAAATCTTTCAAAAAGTAAATCATACTTTAAAGGATTAATTTCAGTAATACCTAAAAGATAAGAAACTAAACTTCCAGCTGCTGAACCTCTACCCGGACCAACTAAAATTCCTTCTTTTTTAGCAAAATTAACAACATCTTGAACTATTAAGAAATATCCGGAAAAACCAGTTTTTTTAATAACCTCTAATTCATAATTCATTCTCTCTATAGCTTTTTGATTATTCTCTAATCCTCTTTTTCTAAGACCTTCATAAGCTAATTTTCTTAAATACTCATCTTCAGTCATATTTGGTGGCAAAGGAAAAACAGGATATTTATGTTTCCCTAATTCTATTTCCAAATTTATTCTTTCAGCTATTTCCAAGGTATTCAAAATTGCCTCTTCTATATCTCCATAAAGTTCATAGATTCTTTTTTCATCAGCTAAAGAAAAATCATCTTCCTTCATAGAAAGCCTGTCTTCTTCTTCAACATCTTTTCCTTGTTGAATAGCTAAAAATATATCATGAACTTCTCTATCTTCAGGATAGACGTAATGAACATCATAAGTAGCTACCATTTTAAGGTTTGTTTCTTTGGAAAGATCTACTAAAGCTTTTTTAAGTTTTTTTACATCTTCTAAATTAGGATGATAGTTAATTTCAATAAAGAAATTATCTTTACCAAAAATTTCTACATATTCAAAAACCTTCTTTTTAGCTAAATCATAATTCCCTTCTAAAATAAGACGAGGAATTTCACCGTTAGGACATCCAGAAAGGACAATTAAGCCTTCACTATATTCTCTTAAAAGATCTTTATCAACTCTTGGTTTATAATAGAAACCTTCAAGATAAGCTTTGCTTACAAGTTTAATTAAATTCTTATATCCCTTTTCATTTTCTGCTAAAACTGTAAGATGATAACTTTTGGAATCAATTTTTGGTGTTTTATCAAATCTTGTTCTTTTAGCTACGTAAAGTTCAGCTCCTATAATTGGCTTGATACCTAAACTTTTGGCTTTTTTATAAAATTCAATAGCACCATAAAGATTTCCGTGATCAGTTAAAGCCAAAGCAGGATATCCGAGTTCTTTTGCTCTTTGAAGCAAATCATCAATTTTGCCTAAACCGTCAAGTAGGCTATAATGAGAATGTACATGAAGATGGACGAATTTCATTTCATAAAAATTTTATCAAAAGGAATTAAAAATAAAAAAGATTGGCATTTTGAAAAAAATATTTTGAAAAAATATAAAACTCTTGTAAGCATTGATGAAGCAGGAAGAGGAGCTTTAGCTGGACCGCTTTCTTTAGGAGCTCTTTTTATTGATAAAACCTCTTTAAAAATTTTAGAAAAAAATAAAATATTTTTCCTCGATTCTAAAGAGATTTCGGAGGAAAAAAGAGAAATTTTTCTAAAAATAATTAAAAAAACAGGTATTCCTTACAAAACAATTTTTATCTCCAATAAAAAAATAGATAAATTGGGTATAGGAAAAGCTTATATCTTAGGTACTGAAAAAATAAGGAGCTTTTTCGATCCCGAGATTTTAATTTTGGATGGTAAAGAAGATAAAAATATAAAAGAAGCAATTTTTGTAATTAAAGGTGATAAAAAATTAAATTCTTTAGGAGGTGCTTCCATTGTGGCTAAGGTTTATAGAGACAAATTTATGAAAAGATTAGCAAAAAAAATTAGTTTTTATAAGTGGGAAATAAATAAGGGATACGGAACTAAAGAGCACTTAGAAGCAATTAAAAAAATTGGAATTTCAGATTATCATAGAAAAAGTTTTTTAAAAAAATTATTAGGGTAAAAATGGAAGAAGCGCCATTTGTCTAGCTCTTTTAACTGCTCGAGCAAATTTTCTTTGATGAAATGAACATAAGCCTGTATGTTTTCTTTTTTTAATTTTATAAGCAGCAGAAAGAAATCTTTTTAAAATTTCCACATCTTTATAATCAATTTCTTTAGCAGCCTGTGAACAAAAATAGCAAGTCTTTTTTTCCTTAGGTTTTATAATTTCGTTAATCATAGAGATTATTATAACATAAATTTTTTTACTCAAATAAGACCATTAAGCCTTAAGAAAGCATTTACATTTGGTTTTCTACCTCTAAATCTTTTATAAAGAATCATAGGATCTTCAGAGTCCCCTTTTTCTAAGATGTTTTTTCTAAATGAAAGTCCTAATTTTCTATTTAGAAGTCCATTTTCCTTGAAATATTCAAAAGCATCACAAGCTAAAACCTCAGACCAAAAGTAACTGTAATAACCAACTTCGTATTCCCAAGCAAAAAATATATGCCTAAATCTTGTAAGGTTATATCTTAAAAACATTTCAGGAATTAAACCAATTTTTTTCATAACCTTTTTTTCAAACTCTGGAGGGTTTAAATCCTTATAATTCTTTAAGGTATGTATTTCTATATCCAAAAGAGCGTCAGCTATAGCATAAGCCTTTTCAAAGCCTTGATTAAATTTTTTGTAATTTTTAACTCTTTCAATTATCTCAAAAGGAATTGGTTTATTTGTTTTATAATGTTTAGCAAATTTTTCTAAAAGATCTTCTTCTAAATGAAACCATTGAGTAAACATAGAAGGAAGCTCTACAAAATCTAAAGCTACATTAGTGCCAGAAAGAAAAGGATATTTGCACTTAGAAAGCAAATTATGAAGAGCATGACCAAATTCGTGGAAAAGTGTTTCCAAATCATCAAGAGTAAGTAGTGTTGGCTCTTCTGATGTACTTTTTAGAAAATTAGAAGCATTTAAAACTATAGGCAGTTTAACTTTACCGTCAAGAGCTGATCTTTTTTGAAAACTTGTACTCCAAGCATGACTTATCTTATCTTTTCTTTCAAAAAGATCAAGATAGAAAAATCCTAAAGTTGAACCATTTCGATCTTTTACTTCATAAACTTTAAGATCTTCGTGAAATTTAGGAAGATCGTTTCTTTCTACAAATTCTATTCCGTAAAGCTTATTAGCTAAATAAAACATACCGTCAATACAATTTTCAAGTTTAAGATAGGGTTTAATTTCCTCTTCTTCAAAATTAAATTTTTCTTTTCTTACTTTTTCTGCATAGTATAGCCAATCCCAAGGTTTTATCTTAAACTTCTTTCCTTCTTTATAAACTGCTTCTTGAATTTCTTTTAATTCCTCTTTAGATTTTTTGATAGATTTATTCCAGATCTCTTTCAAAAAACTATAAACATCTTCAGGCTTCTTAAGCATCCTTCCTTCTAAATATAAAACAAAATGAGCAAAAGTTTTATATCCTAAAATTTTAGCTTTTTCCATTCTGAGTTTTATTATTTTAGAAATTATTTCCTTGTTGTCAAACTCATTATTATTATTTCCAATATTTATAAAAGCTTTAAGCATTTTTTCTCTGAGTTCTCTTTTTTTTGAATATTGAAGAAATTGAAAAACTATGTTCATTTTTAACGGAAAAACCCATTTATTTTTATAACCCCTTTCTTTAGCTAAATTTTCTGCATATTGTATTAATGATTCAGGAAGGCCTTCTAAATCTTCTTTTCTTTCAATAATAAGTTTAGACTTTTCTTCATCTCCATTAACATTTTCTCCAAATTTTCGTGAAAGCAAAGTAAGCTCTTTATTTATTTCCATTAAACGGATTTTAGATTTTTTATCTAAATTAACTCCTCTTTTTAAAAATTCTCTATAATATTTATCTAAGAGTCTTTTTTGTTCTGAGTTAAGCTTTAAGTGTTTTCTTTTTTTATAAACTGCTTTTAATCTTTCAAAAAGCCTTTCGTTCATAAATATTTCATCATAATGGTTAGTAAGAACTGGTGATATTTCCTTATCTATTTCTCTCATTTTTTCTGTATATAGAGAGTCAAGCAGGGCATAAAAAGTATAATATACCCTATTTAAAACTTCATCGCTTTTTTCTAAAGCTTCAATTGTGTTTTTAAATGTAGGCTCTTCTGGATTATTAATTATTTTCTCTATTTCTTTTTTATGAATTTCAATGGCTGTTTTAAATGCAGGTAAAAAATGTTCCTCCTTAATATCTTCAAAAGGAGGAATTCCGAAAGGCGTTTTAAATTCTTCTAATAACGGATTTTTCATTTTTAAGCTGCGGGGTCTGGATTCGAACCAGAACCTCAGGGTTCAGAGCCCTGCGTGCTACCTTTACACCACCCCGCATAAAACTTTAAATAAATTTATTTTATCTCATTTTTTTCCTTGAAGTAATAATTAAAAATTTCCGTAAGTATAACCAAAATAGGTAAAACAGAAATCACGCCCCAAAATCCAAAAAGTTTACCGAAAATTAAAATGCTTATAATAACAAGTATTGGGTTTAACTGAACTGTTCCTTTCATTACTAAAGGTACTAAAAAGTGATTTTCTAACTGTTGAATTATAAAGAAAGCCAAAATCAAAGGAAAAATAGCTTCCGGTTTTTCGATAACTGCTATAAAAACAGCTATTAGTGTAGAAACTATTGGTCCTAAAATTGGTACTGCTTCTAAAATTCCGGATGTTAAACTTACTAAAAACTTATAAGGCAAATTAAAAATAAGCGCATAAACAAAATAAACGGAAAGCCCTATAGAAAACATAAGTATAATCTGACCTAAAATCCAAAAAGCAAGTTTTCTTTTGATTCTAAACCAAAGATTAAAAATTTCTTCCTTTTTTTCTTCGTTTCTAATATAAGAAAAAATTTCCCTTTCTAAGTTAGGACTAAAAGCTATATAAAGAGAAATAACAAAAACTAAAATAACAGAAATAAAACTTCCAAAGAGAGAATAAAGAAAATAAAAAATATTAGGAAAATAAGATTGAAAAATATTGAGAATGTCTAATTTTTTAAATGTCTCTTCTTTTTCAATTTTAAGATTATAGCTTTTCAAAATTTCATTAAGATGGGAAACAAAAGAAGGAAATTCGGTAGTTATTACTTTAAAGAGAGAATAGAAAAGAAAACTTATGAAAAGAAAAATAAAAAGATAAAGCAAAAAAACAAAAAGATAATAAGGAAGATTTGTTTTAATACTCAAAAAACGAGCTATATTTTGTAAAGTAAAACCTAAAACTATTCCTAAAAAAAGAGCAAAAATTGTTTCTTTGGTAATCCAAAAAATTATAAATAAAAGAGGAAAAAGCCAAAAACTTACTTTTTTAAAATCCTCCATTAAATATTATTTTATCACCTAAGATAATTAAAATTTTTTAAAAGTTTATAAAAGTCTTTTTTAATTTTTTCGTTTTCTACAGTTAAAGAAAAGCAAAAATTTTTATTCAATAAAAACTTAGCTTTTTTATTTATTTCTTCAAAATTTGGTTTTGAAGGAATTAATTTTATTAAAAAATCTTTAAGATCAATTTTTTTAAACTCTTTGATAAAGTAAAGATAAAAATCAGCATAAAACCTACTTAGGTTAACAGGATTTTCAAAATACATAAGCATCTCGCTAATTTCAGAATTATAAGCTATCTCAATTTCCTCTTTGCTAAAGCCGTCTTTTTTAATTTTTTCGATTTCTTCAAAAATAGCTTGAATGCCTTCTAAAAACTTTTCTTTTTTAATTCCTGAGGCAATAAAGAACATAAGTCTATTGTAATTATAGAAAAGATAAGATTCAATATAATAAACTAGACCAAGCTCATCTCTTATTTTAGAAAAAAGCCTGTTTTTGCTTCCAGCCCCCAAAATTCTATTAACTGTAAAAAAATCTATAAAAAATTTATTTTTGACCAAATCTTTAAAACCGTAAACTGGCATAAATGTTCCCATAGAAAAATAAACTTGATTTATTTCTTTATCTATTTCGAAATGTGTTTTTTTAGGAGGACTAATATTTATAAAAGGAAGAAAAAAGTTTTTACCTTGAGGTAAGTCTTTAAAGTTTTCTTCAATTAATTTTTTCGTTATTTTTAGGTTTTCTATTTTGCCGACAATAATAAAAAGAGAGTTTTGAGCGTTATAAAATTTTTTATGATACCTTAAAAGAATTTTTCTATTTATATTTTTAATAGTTTCTTCTCTGCCAGCAACATCTTCACCCCAAATTTTGTTTTCGAAAAGAGTTCTCATAAGATTATGAAAATTTTTTTTCATTCTATCATCATTTGACATTTTAATTTCCTCTAAAATAATGCTCTTTTCTTTTTCTACATCTTCATCTTTAAATAAGGGATTTTTAACTAAATCTGAAAGAAGGAAAATTGACCTTTCTTGAAACTTGGAAAGGGTTTTAATATAATAATGAGTTTGTGTTTGATATGTCTCTCCATTATAAATAGCAGCAATTTTTTCTAATTCTTCTCTTACTCTTTCTACTGAAGGGAAATTTTTAGAGCCACGAAAAACCATATGTTCAAGAAAATGGGAAACACCTAATTCTTTTTTGTTTTCATAATCTTTGCCTAACTTTACATAAAAACTAAAAGTAGTGCTTTCAAAATCTTCCTTAGGAAAAAGAAGACATCTTAAACCGTTTTTTAATCTAAAAAGCTCAATTCTCATTTATTTTTCTAAAACAGAGGCTTTTTTGAGAATACTTCTTGCTGTTTCACTAAGTTTAGCTCCGTTTTTTAAATAAAATTCAATTAAATCTTTTTTAAATTCTCCTTTCTTAAGATATGGATTCCACCAACCTAAAACTTGAATCACCTTTCCATCGAGCTTCCACCTTTTATCTTGAAGAACAAGTCTTAAAATTTTTTGATTTTTTTTACCTATTTTTTGAAATCTTATCACTAACATTTTAAACAAATTCTATAATTGCCATTTCGGCATTATCTTTTATTCTGTTAAAAGGAAGTTTAATGACCCTCACATAACCGCCTTCTCTTTCTTTATATTTAGGAGCAATATCATAAAAAAGTTTATAAGCTGATTTTTTAGGAAGTTTAGATAAAAGGTATCTTAAAGCGCTTAAATCTCCCTTTTTAGCTTTAGAAACAAGTCTTTCAATAAAACTTTTTAAAACTTTAGCTCTTTGTGTCGTTGTTTTAATTTTTTGGTTCATAATAAGGTGATGCGCCATTATTTTAAAAAGTGCTTTTCTTTTATCTCTCTTTAATCCAAATTTTTTACCTTTTTTTAATTTTCTCATTCTTTTATTTTCAAAGTCTCAAAATAATTAATAAGAATCTCAATAGCTTCATTAATGGCTTCTGTTGGCGATTTAGTACCATCTGTTTCTACAGTTATCCTTAAAAGATCAAAGTCGGTTCTTTCCAAATATCTTACATTTTCAACTTCATAGCTAACATTAACAACCGGTGAAAAATTAGCATCTAAATAAAGCTCTCCTATTTTAGGTTTTTCTTTAGAAAGATTTTCTGATAAAACGTAACCCCTTCCTTTTTCAACTGTAAGATACATTTTAAGCTCTGCATCTTCACTTGTCAAAGTGGCAATATGAACCTCGGGGTTAACTATTTCTACACCAGCTACTTTTTCAATATCTTTTGCTTTGACTTCTTTTTTACCTTTCGCTTCAAGTTTAAGCTCTACAGGATAATCTAAATCCATTTTAATTCTTATTTTCTTCAAATTAAGCAAAATATCTAAAATATCCTCATAAACACCTGGCAAAGTGGAAAATTCATGTTCTACTCCTTCTATTCTTACTTTAGTAATTGCTGATCCTAGAAGAGATGAAAGTAAGACTCTTCTTAAAGCATTTCCTAGGGTTACTCCGAAACCAGGAAAAAGTGGTTTGATTTCAAAAGTGGCCTTTTTTTCTTCATACAATATCGGTTTTGGTTTTTCTGGAAAAACTAAATCGTTGATAATTGACATTTTTTATTTTTAAAATTACTGACGACTATAAAAGTCAATAACCATATTTAAATTGAAATTATGTTGAATCTCTTCATATTGGGGTAGGCGTAAAACTTTAGCTTTAAATGTATTTTTATCAATTTCTAGCCATGAAGGCGGATTATAATTTTTTAGTCTTTCTGATAAGTCCTTAAATGGTTCTATATCTCTGCTCTGTGGTCTAATTTCAATAACATCTCCAGGATTAACTAAATAAGATGGTACTTTAAGTCTTCTTCCGTTAACTAAAAAGTGACCATGGGAAACAAGTTGGCGAGCTTGAAGTTTGTGCGGCGTATAACCCAACCTCCAAATAACATTATCTAATCTTCTTTCTAAAATTTCTAAAAGAGCTTCAGGAGCAGCTTTTTTTTGTTTTTTAGCCATCTCTACATATCTTTTCATTTGGTTTTCATTAGCTAAATAGAAAAATTTGAGTCTTTGTTTTTCCATAAGTTGTCTTCCGTAAAGCGAAAGAGCTTTTGGTTTTCTCCCATGCATTCCCGGTCTTGTTCTTCTTCTTGATAAGGCGCATTTATGAGACAAACATCTTTCATTCAAACCAAGCTTAATTCCAAATCTTCGACAATATTTGCACTTTGGTCCTAATCTCATTTTTAAACTCTTCTTGGTTTTGGTTTTGTCGGCCCTCCAAAAGGAACAGGGGTAACATCAGCAATATAAGTAATATTTAAATCCTTACTAAAAAGAACTCTTAAAGCAGATTCTCTTCCTGGTCCTACACCTTTAACGAAAACTTTAATTTCATCAATATTTAGATCTTTCATTTTATCTAAAAGAACTTCCATGGCTTTTTGTCCGCCAAAAGGTGTTCCTTTTTTAGTATTTTTAAGACCAGCGTGACCAGCAGAAGACCAAAGAATGACATTTCCATTATCATCAGTCAAGGTAATAATTGTGTTATTAAAATGAGAATTAATATAAATCCTTGCTGTTTTAAGATAAAGCTTTTTCTTTTTCTTAGTTTTAGCAGCTTCAGAAACTTCTTCTTTTCTAATCTCTTCTTCTCCAGTAATTTGTTTTGTTCTTGTTTTACCCATTTTATCTCTTACCTGCACCGGCTTTTCTTCTAGCACCGGTAGCTACTGTCTTACGAGGACCTTTTCTTGTTCTAGCGTTTGATCTTGTTCTTTGACCTCTTACAGGAAGTTTCTTCACATGCCTAATACCTCGGTAACAGTTGATATCAATAAGTCTTTTAATATTAGCTTGAACCTCTCTTCTTAAATCTCCTTCAACTTTAAAATTTTCTTCAATATACTTTTCAATTCTATTAATTTCTTCAGCAGTAAGCTCACCAACTTTTTTCATAGGATCAATTTGCGTTGCCAAACAAATTTTTTTAGCCAAAGAAAGACCTATCCCATAAATCCTGGGAAGAGCAAAAACAATCCTTTTATTTTCTGGAAGATCTACTCCTACAATTCTAGCCATTTTTATCCTTGTCTTTGTTTATGCTTGGGGTTTTCACAAATAACGTAACGATAAACCCCTCTTTTAACAATTTTACACTTACGACACCTTTTTTTAATTGATGGTTTGACCTTCATTTTTTAAACGAAAAATAAAAATAGTGCAAAAAGAATATTTAAAATTATACCATAAAATAAAATAAAATGGCAAGGATCTTATTTTTTATAATCGATGGCTTCGCCGATAAACCACAAAAATTTACTCCTCTTAGATTAGCTAAAAAAGAATTTTTAGAAAAATTATTAAAAGAAAAGAGTTTGTCTCTTTACAGATTTTTACCATTAGAAAAAAATTATTGGCCTAAATTGGGACAAAGAAGCGTTACTGGTTTAGCAAATTTGGGTATTTTGGGATATAAAATAAAACCTGAAAAATTTAAAAGAGGTCCGTTTGAGGCTTTAGGAAGTGATATAGATTATAAAGAAGGAAATCTGGCTTTAAGAGTTGATTTTGCTTCTGTTAATGAAAATTTAATTGTTTTGGATAGAAGAGCCGAAAGAAATACCTACGGTTTAGATAGATTAACTAATGAAATCAACAATTTTAAATTTGAAGTACCTTTTAAGTTCTACCACACTTATGGTCATAGAGGAGTTTTAATTTTTGAAAAAAATCTCTCAGAAAAAATTTCAGATTCAGATCCTTACGAAAAAAATAGAAAAGTAAAAAAAATAAAGCCCCTTTCTAAAGACAAAAAGTCAGTTTATACAGCAAAAATTTTATGGAAATTTTTACTTTTAACACATGAAATTTTAAATAAAAGTTCTGTGAATAAAGAAAGAATAAAAAGAGGATTTCTCCCAGCAAATTTTCTTTTAACAAGAGAAGCAGGAAATAAATTTCCAAAACTTAAAAATTTCTTTAAGATAAATAAGATAAAAAACGGATTGGTAATAGCTGAAAATGGAGCTTTAAAAGGTGGATGTAAGCTAGTAGGTTTTAATTCTTTAACTCTGCCTGAAATAAAAAATCTTGAAGAAAGATATAAATTCTATTTTGAAAAAATTTTAGAAAATTTAAAAAATTATGATCTTCTTTACATTCATGTAAAAGAGGCTGACGAAGCTAGTCATGATAAAAACTTTCAAAAGAAAAAAAAATTTTTCGAATTTTTTGACAACTGGTTTGAAAAATTATTTTTAGAAATAAAAAAAGAAGAGGACCCCCTTTTTGTTATTACTGGTGATCATATAACTGACACAAAAACAGGAAAACATCTTTGGGGTCCTCTTCCTTTGATTTTGATAAAAAGCAAAGAAGCAAAAAACGAACCTAAAGAAATAAGCGAATTAGAATCTCTAAAATTTCCTCTTATAAAGCCAAAGAAACTTTGGAGAATGTTAACAAAATAGATTTTATTTAGCTTCTTCTTTTTTCTTCAAAAATCTATACCACATATAAATGTTGATAAGAAGAATCAAAAGAAGAAGGAGGAGAAGCCAAAAGTTTTGGAAGATGCCGCCTATAAAACCTAAAAGAGGAGAAAGAAAGTTATTTCTTGTTTTTACTTCTAAATTACCATCATAATCATAATTAGCTCCTGGTGTTTTAAGATCTATCTTAAAAGCATAAACTCCCTCTTTGACATCACAATCAGGATTAACCTCCCATTTAACTAAAGTTGTAGAACGAGGTTTTAGTATTAAAATTTTAGGATTGGGTTTAAACCAATTTTCAGCATCTCCATAAACAGTTAAAGTAACTTTTCTGTTAACAGAGGTATTATTAACTAAAGTAACTTGGATTTCATTTTTTTCACAAGAGTAAACAAGATAAGATGAGTCTAAGAGAACGTCAACTAGTCTTCCTTGAGAAGTTAATATTGGCACATTTTGAGTAACAACTCTTGTTCTAGTTACAAAAACGTTTCTGCCAACATTTATAAGAATTTCTTTAGAAGCCGAAGCGCCTTGATTGTCTGTCACAGTAAGTTTTATTCTGTATGTTCCTGAAGCTAAAGCACGAGAAAAAGTTTTATTTGTAGAAGCGATTTCTCCATTAACTCTCCACTCATAAAAAACAATGTAACCATCGGGATCATAAGAGTTAGAAGCATCAAAGGTAACGATAGTTCCTGGAAGAATAGTTTCAGGTGTAAAAGCAATTATAGGAACTGGATTTTGATTTGTAAGTAAAGGATTTATAGTAATCGGAAATGATGGTCCAGAAGAAACGTTAACTGAGCAAGTAGCAGATTGAGTTTGGCTTCCTGAAGTGACAGTCACTGTAGCTGTATAAGTTCCTGGAGAAGAAAATGATCTAGAACAAGTTGAAGAAAAACCGCTGCAGGCGCCTGACCAAGAATATGAATAAACACCAGTACCACCACTTACGTTAGCATAAAAAGTTACTGTTTGATTTAAATTAGCTGGATTAGGTGAAGCATAACAGGAAACGTAAAGTGATGCTCCGCATTGGGTTCTAAAAGAATAAGTTTGTCCATAATTTGTTCCTCCAGAATTTCTGGAAACAGCTCGGTAATAATATGTTTGACATGGTTGAAGACCTGAAATCTGGGAGCAGAATCTATAGGGAGTATAAGAAACATAAAGAGATTGAGATGGGGTTTGATTACCTAAACTAGGAGAAGTCCCCCATTCAAACCAAGCAGTTATATTTGGATCACCACCACTGTCTTGAATTTCACCAACTAAAGTTGCCCAAGTATCACCATATTGAGTATTTCCTGGGCATGACTGAGCTAATGACAAAAGAGAAGGCAAAAACAAGATAGCTGCTAAAATTACTAAGAATTTTTTGTTTTTTATGTTTTTTATTTTAACCATTGTTTTAAAATTTAAGCTTAATTTCATATTATAATTATAAATCATTTTTAATAAATTGTCAATACTTAAAAAATAATCCATTTTAATATATTTTTTTTATCACTTTTATTATTTTTTACAGAATTGCCTTTACATAAAGTCTTTATGCTTTTAGTTTCTCCATAATTTGTACCAGCAGAATTTTTTGCAGCAGCTCTATAATAATAAACTGTACAAGGTTTAAGGTTTTTTTCTCTTAAGCAGAAAATTTTAGGTTCTCTAAGTTCTAATTCTTTTGTCTTTTTGTCCAAGTTTTCTTTTTTTAATCCATACTCAAACCAAACAATAACTTTTTCATCACCTCCGAGTCCATCTAATTTACCCACAAAATCAATATAATTCCTACCAGGTGTTGTTTTTGGCGGACAAACTTCAGCAAAAGCAAATCCTGAAAAAACAAAAATCATTAAAAGAAAAAATATTAAAATTTTTTTCATTTTTATTCAATGTTTATAAAGTGGTGACTGGGGGTAAAGTAATAACTACTGGTGGTCTTACTGGTTGATTAATTGTTACTGAACAAGAAGCAGATTGTGTCTGATTTCCTGAAGTGACAGTCACTGTAGCTGTATAAGTTCCTGGAAAAGAAAATGATCTAGAACAAGTTGAAGAAAAACCGCTGCAGGCGCCTGACCAAGAATATGAATAAACACCAGTACCACCACTTACGTTAGCACTAAAAACAACTGTTTGACCTACATTAGCTGGATTAGGAGAAGCTGTACAAGTTACTTGAAGAGGAGCGCATTGAGTTGTGAAGGAATAAACTGTCCCTCTTGATGTTCCTGCAGAGTTTCTGGCGACAGCTCTATAATAGTAAGTTCTACAAGGCGTTAAACCTGTAATTTGATCACAGAATCTATATGGCGTGTTAGGAACGTAAAGTGATTGCTGAGGTGTAGTATTAGAAAGTGAGAAACTAGAAGTTCCCCATTCAAACCAAGCAGTTATATTTGGATCACCACCACTGTCTTGAATTTCACCAACTAAAGTTGCCCAGGTATCACCATAAGTTGTTTGTGAAGGACAAGAAATTTGAGCAGAGGTTTTATTTTGAGAAAGATAAAATGTTAATAAAAGACTTGTAAGAATTGTTAAAAGAAAAATTAGTTTTTTCATGGTTTTTTAAAATAATAAGTTAATAAGTAATAAGTTAATAAGTAACGACTGGTGGTAAAGTGATAACAACTGGCGGAAGTAAACGATTAATAGTAAAAGTAACAGATTTTCTACATTCTTGAGAACAATTATTAATATCTCCAACGCAGCGTCTCCAAATTCTTGTCCAAGTAAATGTACCAGAAGTATAAGCATGACATCGTGTTTCCCAACCAAAAATGGTTTCAGTACAATTTGTCACACCTCCAGAAAATTCATTTCTCCACCAGGTAGAAGCATCACCTGCTGTAACTTTAAAAGTTATCCAATCACCAACATTAGAAGGGTTAGGAATAACAGAAAGTTGAACTTCATTCTCATTACATTGAATTTGACTTCCGCCACCACTACCGCTGCCACCGCCACCACCACCGCTGCCGCTACCTGAAGTTCCTGACCACCAAACTATATAACCTTTAAGATTAGAACTGTTACATGACCATCCACCTCCAGCTCTACAATCTTTATTAAAAACATCAATTTGAACAGTTTTATTAGATCCTACAGAAGCATAATTTGTTACATAAGCAGTGCTTCCAGGACCTAATTTAACTTCATTGCTTCGGCATTCTATTTGTCTTCCTGAACAAGTATAAACAAAAATCCATTCACCGGTTCTAGCAGTGCATTTACCTGTAATCATATCGCATATAGCATCACAAGCGTAAAAATTTGCTGTTGTTCCCGTACCGCATAAATTAGTATACTCTCCACCAAAAGGAGGCGTATACCCAGCAAATACAAGTTGATATAAAGTTAAAGATAAAAATAGGGAGGTTATAAAAAGATAGAGTTTTTTCATTTTTTAATTTTATATAATCTAATTACTGACTTAATTAGATTATATCATACAATATATCTTGTGTCAAGGGTGGGCGACCGGGCTCGAACCGGCAACCTGAGGCTCCACAGGCCTCCGCTCTAACCAATTGAGCTACGCCCACCATATAACTTATATTTTTTTATTATACCACCAAAATTTCCTCTATAATACTTTTTAAATTCTTAATCTCTTCCTCATTTAGAACACTTATCTTTTTTAAATAGCCATCATCTTTATTTAAAAAATCCTTAATAGAAACAATATCATAGTTAAAAAGAGAAGTTAAAGTTTTTTTAGAAAGGAAATCAAAAATAGTTAGAGGATAAAAACGTTTTTCTTCTATGAGTTTTGGTAATTTTTTTTCTGAAGGAAAATTCCAGGAAAGGAGATTAATAGAGTAGCATTTAGCAAATTTAATAGCTTCTGAAGTAAATTTAGTGTTAGTAATCAAAATAAGTTTATAATCTTTACTTTTTTTCAAAATATCTAAATGTCTTGAATAAGCATAAAGTATCGTTTTAACATCGTTTTTTTTTACCTTTTTCTTGATGAAATTTACATTCTCCTAAAAATTTTTCATCATTCTTTTCAATCAAAATATCTATCTCATAAATTAAACAAAAACCTTTAAAAATTAGGTTATGTTTAGCAAAATATCCATATTCTTTGAATAGATGAGCAATATATTTTTCGAAAGGGTAACCGCTAGGACCTAAAAGATAAAGAGAATTTTTAAGATTAAATCTATAAGCACCGCTTCTTTTCTCTTTCTTTAATTCTTCGAAAATAAATTTATAAAGCTCTTTAGTGGTAACTACTTCTGGCAATTTTTCTTTAATTTTTTTTTAAAATTTTCTCTATATCCTCTTCTGAAACTTTAGCTCTTTTTAAAGCAGAAATTACTTTCTCTTCTCTATATTCTTCTTTAGTTTTATCACTTTTAATAACATAAAGTGGCATTAATCTTTAAAATTTTTATATGCTTTTTCAATTCTTTTTATAGCTTCACTTCTGTCAAGCCAGTCTTTAACTTTAACCCATTTTCCTGGTTCTAAGGTTTTATAGTTTTCAAAAAAGTGTTTAATTTTATTTTTTATAGCTTCGGGAATTTCATTAATATCTTTATAAGTACCCTCAATAGGATCAATTTTTTCAACAGGAACAGCTAAAATTTTTTCATCTAAACCTGCTTCATCTTCCATAATTAAAACTCCAATTGGTTTTACTTTTATAAGAGATCCTGGCAAAACAGGAAGATCACAAATTACTAAAACATCAACAGGATCACCATCGTCAGCTAAAGTATGTGGCATAAAACCATAATTAAAAGGATAAACCATAGCAGTATGGAGAAATCTGTCAACTTTTAAAAAACCTGTTTCTTTATCAAGTTCATATTTAACACTTGTGCCTTGAGGTATTTCAATAATGACGTAAAACTCTTCAAAGGATTCTAAATTGCTATTTATTCTTTTAAGATCCATTTTTAACAAAAATTAAATTAACTTTCCGACCCTAGTGGTTCAGCTACTCCTCCTTCAACTAACTTTTCTGGCGCTGAAGCTAAACGAACATCTATTTTCCAACCAGTTAAACGCGCAGCTAACTTTATATTTTGTCCCTTAGCTCCTATCGCTAATGGCAAATTGGCTTCATCAACTAAAACAAGCATTGTTCTTTTAGGCATTTGTCTGACTTCTAAAACTTTTGCTGGAACCAATGCATTGGCAACATATTTTGTCGGATCTTCATCCCATAAAACAACATCGATTTTTTCATTATTTAATTCATTCATTATCGAAATAATTCTTGCTCCTTTGGCTCCAATACAAGCACCAATAGGATCAATATTTGGAGATTTTGACCATACAGCTATTTTGCTTCTTACTCCTGGTTCTCTAGCTATACCTTTTATTTCCACTAAACCTTCAGCTATTTCTGGTACTTCCACTTGAAAAATAGCTGGTATGAAAAGAGGATGCGCTCTAGAAAGAAAAACTTTTACACCTTGCGGAGTATTCTCAACAGCATAAACATAAAATCTCATTCTTTGCCCTGGTTTATAGTTTTCTTCAGGTATAGTTTCATTTTTAAACATCACGCCTAAAATTCTTCCTAAATTAACAAGAATATTACCGTTAGCATCCTTTTTTTCTATAGTACCTGAAATAACCTTGCCTTCCTTTAATTTAAATTCTTCATAAAGGTTTTCTTTTTCAGCTTCTCTTATTTTTTGAATAATTACTTGCTTAGCTACTTGAGCTCCAATTCTGCTAAAATCCTCTATTGCTGGAAGTTCAATTAAAATTTCTTCACCACAAACAGCGTGAGGATTTATCTTTTTAGCCTCTTCAAGCATAATTTCTTTTGTTTCATCGAAATTTTTTTCTTTAAGCTCTTCTTCGCAAACAACAGTTTTAGCTAAATAAAATTTTATTTCTCCAGAAGCAGTTTTTCTTGCTTTAACTATGCCCTCTTTAATATTTTGATCTCTTTTATAAGCAGCACTTAAGGCACTTAAAAAAGCTTCTTCGACAACATTTAAAGGAAGATTGTATTCTTCAGCTATCTTTTCTAAATAACTTTGAAAACTTTTAATATTAATCATTTTCTAAAATTATAACACAAATTAAGAATACTAAATTTAAAAATTTTAAAAGTTATCTTAAAAGAGGATTAGAGGCACCTCTAACTTCGAAATGAAGATGGCAACCTGTAGCTCCTTTTGTTTTTCCAGTATTTCCTACATATCCTATAAGATCTCCTTTTTCTACATATTCTCCTTCTTCAACAACTCTTAAGCTTAAATGTCCATAAAGAGTGGAAAAACCTTTATGATAAATCACTATATAATTACCGTAACCTCCATTCCAACCATCTTTGGAAATAACCACATAACCGCTTTGTGAGGCATAAACAGGTTCACCACAAGGAGCAGCAATATCTGTAGCGTTGTTTCCATGCCTTTCGCCAAAATTAAATCCAGAAACAGGTATGATGATATTTCCTAAACTTTCTAATGCAGAAACAAATTTAGCTCTATATTTTCTTTTCGACTCAACAAAAGTTTTTTGACTTACTTCTGCTAAATTTGATTTTTCTCCAGGAATTTTTATTTTCATACCATAAACTAAATCTGTTTCTTTTTTAAAACCATTTAAAACCATAAGGTCATCAATGGGAACTTTAAACTTTTTACTCAAACTCCAAAGAGTATCTCCTTTTTTAACTTTATAAAACCAAAACTTCTGATTAATTTTTTGAGAAACGATTTTTTCTAATTCTTCATCATTAATCTCATATTCATAATCTAGAAAACCAATTTCTGTTTTTTGTAAGTATGAAGAATTTATTAGATTGCTATTCAAATCCATTGAAAGAAAATCTTCTCCAAAAGCCAATCTAAAAACGAAAAATAAAGCTATAAAATAAAAAAAGTACCTTAAATAATAAGTACTAATTTTTGATTTCAAGATTTATTTTCGTCCTTAGTAAATATAATTATATCAAAAAAAGATTTTTTAAAAAAATGAAAAAGAGGATAAAATTTAGTCAAGTTTTTCTGAAAAATCAAAACTATCTTAAAAAAATTGCTTCTGCCTTAGATATAAGTGAAAATGATATAATTTTGGAAATTGGAGGCGGCAGAGGTGAGCTAACAAAGTTTTTAACAAAAGCAAAAAAACTTTTTGTTTATGAAATTGATAAAAATTTAGCTAACATTTTAAAAGAAAAGTTTAAAAGTTTTAAAAATGTTTTTATTATTAATCAAGATTTTCTTAAGGCTGATTTAAGTGAATATAAAGAAGGTTATAAACTTGTCGGAAATATTCCTTACGAAATTACAGGAAAAATTTTTAGAAAAGTTCTTAATGAAAAAAATAAACCCAAGCTTCTTGTTTTTACTTTACAAAAAGAAGTTGGAGAAAAAATTATAGGTAAAGAGAAAATTAGTTTTTGGCATATTTGGATAAAAACTTGGGGAACTGTTAATAATTTGGGAATAATCAAAAAAGAAAATTTTTTTCCTATTCCCAAAGTAGATTCGATGATTATCAAAATTGAATTTTACGAAAAACCTCTTGTAAAAGATCCAGAAAAATTTGTAAAATTTCTAAAAATTCTTTTTAATTCACCAAACAAAAAACTAAAACATAAAATCAAAAATTTACCCGAAAATTATAAAGAAAAAAGAATTTTCGAGCTTAATTTCGAAGAAATCAAAAAACTTTATGAAATTTCATCTAGCTTTTAATTTTAAAGATTATTTAAAATTATAGTTAAATAATGGATTTTTTAGAGAAATTTAGAGAAATAAATAGAAAAACTTTAGAAGAGATAGAAAAATTTTTAGAAACCCGTGCTGAGGGACTGAATGAAAAAGAAGCAGAAAGGCGTCTTAAAAATTACGGAGAAAATATTATCTTTACCTTCAAAATAAACATTTTAGAAATAATAAAGAGAAATTTTTTAAATCTTTTCAATTTGCTTTTGCTTTTTGCTGGTTTATTTTCTTTTTTCTTACAAGAATCAAAAATAGAGTCTTTTTTAATTATTTTTTTCTTTTTTCTTTCAGTTTTTATTTCTACATTTCAAGATTATAAATCCTCAAAACTTTTAGAAGACTTAATTAAAATTTTTAAAAACTATGCCTTCGTAAAAAGAGAAGGAATTTGGAAAAAAATAGAACAAAAATTTCTTGTTCCAGGAGATTTAGTTAAAGTAAAAGCTGGAGATATTGTTCCTGCTGATATTATCTTAACTAAATCGGAAGATCTTTTAATTGACGAATCAATTTTAACAGGAGAAAACGTACCTGTTTTTAAAAATGAAAAAGAAAAAGAAAATTTAGGCAACATTCTTTTTTCAGGTAGTTCGGTAATCAAAGGAGAAGGTGAAGGTTATGTTATTTTTACAGGCAAAGAAAGTTTTGCTGGTTCTTTAGCCAAAAAAATTTTAGAAATTAAAAAAGAAACAATTTATAAAAAAATCTTAGATGACTTTGCTAAAAAGATATTTTATTTTGCTTTACTTTTAGGAGTTCTACTTTTTATAAGCAATATCATTAAAGGCCAATTTATAAGTATTAAAGAATTTACAGTTTTTGTTATCGTTTTAATTGTAGCTATGGTTCCTGAATTTTTACCTGCAATGACAGTTTTAACTTTAAGCTTTACTGGAAAAAGACTCTCTAAAAAAGGACTTTTAATTAAAAGACTTTCGGTTATTGAAGATTTAGGCACAATAGAAATTATTGCTACAGATAAAACTGGTACCATTACCACTAACAAGCTTAAACTTAAAAATATAATTTCTGAAGATAAAGAGGCTTTTATTAAATTTTTCTTAGCTGATTTTTATTTTTCAAAAGAAGAAACTCCGTATGAAAGTGCTATTTTAGAAAAAATAAAGAATTTGCCTGATTATAGTGACTTAGAATTTATTGAAGATGTTCCTTTTGATCCACTAAAAAGAATAGAAAAATTAATAGTTAAAAATAAAAATAATGGAGAAATTATTGAGATAATAAAGGGGGCACCTGAGGAAATTATTAAAAATTTTTTTAATAATAATGAAAAATATTTAGATGAATTCTTCAAAGAGGATGAAAGTGGTTTTCGTACTTTAGCTTTAGCTATTAAAGTAAAAAATACTTATAGATATTTAGGAATAGCTTCTTTTGAAGACCCCTTAAAAAAAGAATCTTTCGAAGCGGTTAAATTGGCAAAAAAGATGAATGTAGAAATAAAAATTTTGACGGGAGACTCGTCAAAAGTAGCAAAAAAAGCAGGTTTAGATTTAGGAATTATAGATGAAGAAGAAAAAGTAATTACAGGCGAAGAAATTAGAAATTTAAGCGAAAAAGATTTAGAAGAGATTGTTTTTAAATACCATATATTTGCCAGACTTTATCCAGATGACAAGTTTAGGATTATTAAGATTTTAAAAAGTAAAAAACCAACGCTTTTTTTAGGAGAAGGCATAAATGATCTTTTAGCATTAAGAGAAGCTGATGTTTCTATTGTTGTTGATTCTGCTGCTGAAATATGCAAAGAGGAAGCAGATATTATTATGCTGGATAAAGATTTAAAAGATATTGTTGACGCTGTTTATGAAGGAAGAAAAGCTTTAGAAAACATAGGTAAATATATTAAACATACAATGAGTGATAATTTTGGTAATTTAATTTCAGTTTCTTTTCTTACTTTATATCTTCCTTATCTTCCTTTAAAACCTCTTCAAGTTCTTTTAACAAATTTTCTCACTGATATTCCCCTAATTGCTTTTGCTAATGACAAAGTTAATGATGAAGATATTGCTAAACCAGTTAATTTTGATAATAAAAAACTTTTGATTTTGCTTTTGCTTTTGGGATTTTCGTCAGCCATTGTAAACATTTTAGCTTATCTTTATATAAGAAACGAAGATGAAGAGACCGTCAGAACTTTTATATTTTTAATTACAACTTTAACAGGGCTTTTAGTTTCTTTCCTAATTAGAAATAAAAATATTTTCATCAAACAAAAATTTAATCTTTTTATTTTCTTTAGCGTTTTTTTAGCTTTAGTACTTACAATCATTTTTATCAAAATTCCATTTTTAGCTCAACTTTTCGATTTCAAAGATATTTCTTTTAAGCATTCAATTTTTATTTTAATTTTGCTTATAATTTTTATGTTGCTTACAGAAGTTTCAAAAATAATTTTCTACAAAAAATTTCCTGAATCCTTATGAAAGAGATAATTAAAACACTTACTTATTTAGATGGAAAAAAGGATTTTAGTTTTAATGAAAGAGAAATAGATTTTTTAATTAATTTAAATAAAAATCTTTTCGATCATATCGACAGCAAACTGAATAATGAGTTTACTTACGGTTTCAATTTACACGGTAAAGATCATATAAGAAGCGTTTTTAAAAATGCCTTGTTTTTCTTCAAAAAAATAAAAAATAAAATCAATGATAAAACTTTAGCTATTTCTATTCTTTACCATGATGTAGGCAATTTAATAGAAAGAAAAAATCATCATTTCTTTTCTAAAAAAATTCTTGAAGAAATATTTAAAAATTACGAGTTTAAAAATTTAGAAGAAGAAAAAATAATTTCTTCAGTTTACTTTCATGAATTGGAAGGTATTAAATCTTCACCGCTCAAAATAAAGCTTTTTGAAAATTTTTTTAAGAATAAAAAATTAGATTTAATATCATTTAAAAAATTTGAAAGACAAATAGAAAAGTTAAACCGCTTGCTTCCAGAAGAAAGTAAACTTCTTTTTATTGCTGACAATTTAGATATAGGTCCCCATAGACTTCCTATAAAAAACTTCAAATCGCAAGATTTCTTTATCACGGAAAAGGATATACATATTTTTATAAACTCTCTTTGGAAATTTGAAGGTGCAGATTTTTTAAAAGAAGAATTAACTCTTACTTTTAAATTTAACCCTTATTTAAAAAAATCAAAAGTTAAAAACAAAACCCTTTACAGATTAATTTTTAAAGGAAAAAGAATTTATTTTCCTGATTGGGCTTACAAAATTTATAAAAATCATCATATATCTTTCTTTGATATTTCCTTAGCCTCTCTTTTTGCGCTTTATAAAGAGTTAATCTACGTTTTCATTCTTTTAAATAAAATTTTCAAAAAAGATATAAAACTTAAATTTGTAGATGAGAAAGGTTATTTCGAAAGAATTATTTATCTCAAAAAAGAAAATTTTTCAAAAAATATGTATTACGGACTTATCCTTCCTTTTAGACTTCACAAAATTTAACCCTTAATTACTCCTACAGGTACTAATTTTGCTAATTTTTTAGCAATGCCGATTTGGTGAACGACTTCAACAACTTCAGAAACATCTTTATAGGCAATTGGTGCTTCTTCAGCAAGACCCGACATACTGCCTGCAGCCACGGCTATTCCTTTTTTTTCAAGTTCTTTTTTAAGCTCACTCCCTTTAATTTTTCTTTTTGCTTCTTTTCTTGACATCAATCTTCCTGCGCCATGAGGAGCTGAGCCAAAAGAAATTTCTTTAGCAAGCTCTTGCCCAATTAAAATATAACTTGAAGTTCCCATTGAACCAGGAATTAATGTTGGCTGACCGATTTCTCGATATTTTGGCGCAAGTTCCGTATGCCCCTTCCAAAAAGCTCTTGTCGCACCTTTTCGATGAACAATTAATTTTCTGTTATCATATTCTTCAATTTTGACAATATTATGAGCAACATCATAAACTTGTTTTAATTTAATTTCTTTACCAAAAACTTTTTTGAAGGCTTTTCTAACTTGATGTAAAATGAGTTGTCTATTAGCAAAAGCAAAATTTGCCGAAGCTTTCATAGCTGATAAATAATTTTGACCTTCTGGATGACGATAAGGAAAATAAGCTAATTCTCTATCGGCAAGTTCTATGTTTTGTTTGTCTATATAATTTAAAGCTTTACGAATATAATCTGTAGCTACTTGATGACCCAAACCTCTACTTCCGCAATGAATTAAAACAGCAATTTTTCCTTTTTCTAAGCCTAATTTCTTTGCCACGGATAAACACGGATTCTCAAGCGGATTAACGCGGATATCTTTATCTGCGTTCATCTGTGTTGTATCTGCGTTAATCAGCGGTTCATAAATTTCTACAACTCTTTGAACTTCAACAAAATGATTTCCTGCTCCCATTGTTCCTAATTGATCTCTGCCTCTGTCTTTTGCTGTTTTAGAAACAGTTTCAGCATCTGCTCCTTCTAATTTTCCAAGACTTTCTGTTGCTTCCAAATCTTCTTTTTCTCCATAACCAAGCTCAACAATATATTGTGCTCCATTTTCTAAAACTTTTTTCATTTCATCATTATTTAATTTCCAAAATCCTCCTCTACCAACTCCAGAAGGAACCTGTTTGAATATTTCTTCGGTTAATTTAGGAATTTTATCTTTTACTTCTTCATAATCTAAATCGGTTACTGCTAGTCTTACCCCACAATTAGAAACAACAAAATTATTAGCAATAAAATTATGATCCTTATGATCAATAGTTAAATCATAGACGTAGCCTTCATAATTTAATTTTTCAATTTTTTCAATCTCATCAATCAAAAAACCATTTTTATAATTAAAATTTTTAATGAATTCTTCAAAATTATAAAAATTAAAAGGAGCTCTATCATTAAAAGTATTTTCCCAAATAGATCTTTCAAGAAAACGAATATTTATAAATGGACCCACAAAAATTCTTTCTAGTTCTTTTAAGGGACTACCGAGCTTGTAAAAAGTTTTAGCTTTCTTTCTTATTTCTTCTCTTTGCTTAACAATTTTAAATTTATATTTAAGATAAGCTAGAGCAAGATTATTTAACTCTTGTTTTTCTTTGTTATATTCAAATCCTACTCTTTCGAAAAATCTAATTAAATTTTCTATATTTGATTTTATTTGAAATCTTAAACCAACTGTCTTTCCTTTTATGCCAAGTTCTTTTATTATTTTTATTTCTGCGGTCTCAACTCCGAATTCTTTAAGCAATTTTCTAATTTCATTCATAAATTCAAGACCATTTTTGAGTAATTTAAGATTTTTATTAATATTTAAAGTTAATGAATAAAAATTAAACTTATGCTCTTTAAAAGTTTTTGGTGTTGAAAGTTCTGCTCCAAAAAATCCTGACAAAAATAATCTTTTTTGCCATAATCTTAAATCTTCGAACCATTTAGGAAGTAAAAATTCTTTTTCTGTTTTTCTTCCAAAAGGATAACCAAGAGCACATAAAAGCAAAGCGAACGATTTAGAAACTCTAAGTTCGTATTCTCTTCTTTCAAATTTATATTCTTTTCCATAATTATTTATTAATCTATGTCTTCTCTTTCTATTTGAAATTAAAGAATTTATTCCTAAAATTTCTAAATCTTTTTTAATTTCTTCTAAATCTTCTTTTTTGCCCCAAATAGATAAATAACTAAAGTTATTATTAATTGCTCCGTCTCCCAAAGCGTAACCAAAAATTTTTAGAAGATAAGGTAAACAAGGCGAGTCGGTATAAAGCGGTAAAAGATTTCTTTTTTTAAGATAATTTAAAATTTTTTTTAGTTTATTGCCCGTATTATTAAATCCATTTTTTGTACAAAACTCTATAAACCTTTTCTCATCTAAAATTAATTTTCTTTTTGGTTTTTCATATTTTATCCCCTTAAATGGATAAACTAAAATTTTTTCTCCTAAAATTAAATTTTTAACTTCTTTCATTCCATCTAATGTATAAACAGGATGATCTTCTGTGATCAAAATTTCATTGCCAAGCTTTGTTTCTATCTTAAAAATTTCTTTTTCCTTTCTTTTTAAAACAAACAAAATTTTAGCTGAATTTATTTTTTTATTTTCTTTATCAAAAAAATGAACTTTAAATCCTGGTTTTAAATCTTTTATCTCTAAATAAGTTCCAAAATCTAAATTAACTTTTGTTTCAGGATGAAGGCAGTTGATATCATAACCACAAATTCCAGGAGAAATTATTCCTTCATCATAATCAAAAGCAGCAATTCCACCAACAGGCATTCCGTAGCCTTCATGAATATCTGGCATAGCTAAAGCATATTTACAAATTCCTGGAAGTGAAGCAACATTGACTAATTGCCATAAACTCTTATCTTCTAAAATATCATCAAGCATTTTTTCATCAGCAAAAATTCTAGCAGGAACTTTCATATCTTCACGGAAATTTTTAGGTATTTCCCAAATGTAATTTGAAATTTTTATAAGATCTCCCTTTTTAGGAAGCTTCATTTGTTTTTTATTTCTTTTTCTATTTCTTTTTCTAAGGAATCAAAAGAAGTTAAATTGACAAGGCGATTATTAACAAAAAAACTTGGTGTACCAGTAAGACCTAAGCTTAAAGCTTCTTTTCTTTCTTCTAAAATCTTATTTTTTATTTCTTGATTTTCATAATCTTCTTCAAATTTTTTAAGATCTAAATTAAGTTCTTGGGCATATTTTATAAAGAGTTCTTTAGGATTTTGTGAATTTTTCCATTCATCTTGCCTTGAAAACAAAATGTCATGCATTTCCCAAAATTTTCCTTGTTTTCCTGCTGCTTCAGCTGCTTGTGAAGCATAAACAGCCTTTGGATGGATTTCAATTAAAGGGAAATGTCTATAAACTAGTGCTATTTCATCTTTATATTTTTCTTTCAAATTTTTAATTATAGGTACAAAAGCTCGACAGGCTGGACATTCAAAATCAGAATATTCATAGACTATTACTTTGGCTTTTTTAGGATCACCCCAAATATGATCTTCTTCTCTTAAACTTAAATTATACTCTTTCTTTACAATTCTAAAGCTACTTACAAAACCCATAAAAATAAGAGAAAAAATGCTTATACCCACAAAAATAAGTAAAAACAAATTATTTCTTTCTCCTTTCATAAGTTTATTATAGCACAGCAATTTTCTAAGTTATTATTTGCTGTAGTATTTAGTAATTTGTTCTGGAACTTTAATGCCTTCAATTTCAACTAATGGTCCGAAGTCATTAAATCGATATTCTTTTATTCGAGAAACATAGTAATCTTTGTTATATTTATCATTATCAGCATTTAAATACAGAGTCAATTCCTCAGCTCCGTCAATAAGATTAGGTGCTATCCTAATAATCTCATAACTTATTTTTTTATCTTCCGAACTAATACTTAAATAGGAATGAGAGCCTTTACTGGGCAGCGCAAGGTAAAAGTTTCCATTATTATCTACCAAATAACCTACAAAATATTTTTTGTCTATTTGCTTTTTATTTTCTGGAAGATTTAAAATTCTAAAGTAAAAATTGTAATCACCTTCGCCTGTTTTTCTTTCTCTTATAATACTGGCAGAAATATTCATAGCAAATCCTCCCTTTCTATAACCAGTAAATCTACTTATATTAAATCTCAAAAATTCTTCTAAATTATCAGGGCTAAATGATTGATTAGTTTTGTAACTAACAGTTTTGTTAGGCACCAAATATTTAGTTCCTGGTAAATAAAATGGACCAGTTAGTGTGACTACAGGACAACTTAGCGTTAAGCTTTCTTTGGGGTAAATGTTAAAAAGAAGGAAGAAATAATTTTCTGTTGAAGCGTTTTCAAATTCTAGATTAATATTTTTATTTTCATATGGTTTTAATTTAATTGGCTGTGTTACATTTGAAGCTTGATAAAATTCTCCTGTATTAGAAATAAGATAAACATTAAATGGTTTTAATTCTGGTTCGCCCAATACTTCATAACCGCTAACTAAAGGAAATTCATTTTTAGTGTTGTTTTTGACAACTAAATTTAAAGAAATTTTCCCTTCTTCTTCCTTAAAATCTGTAAGTGTAAATACAACGTCTCTTGAAATTTTAGTTTCGCATGAATAAACAAAAACAGGTTTTTTTACTATTACATATTGTGCTCTCTGGGGTAATTTAGCTTCTACTAAAGTAAACGGAGGAATTCGTGAAGACTTTTCTTGGGCAAAAGAAATGTTAATAAGACATAAAGATACAACCAAAATAGGAAATAAAAATTTAATTTTTTTCATTCTTTCTGTTTTAATTAATTTCGACTTTTTATCTTATAATTTTTATAGTATCATGAATTAAAAATTTTTTCAAATTCAAATTGTTAAATGGACAGAAAATTATGGCAAATAATTGAAAGAGAAATAAAAAGACAAGAAGAAACTTTGGAGCTTATTCCTTCTGAAAATTTTGTTGATTTAGAAACTTTGATTATTGTTGGATCACCACTTATGAATAAATATGCAGAAGGTTATCCAGGAAAAAGATATTATCCAGGAAATAAATATATTGATGAAATTGAAAATTTAGCTAAAGAAAGAGCTTTAAAAGCTTTTAAATTAAATCCAAATGAATGGTCAGTTAATGTTCAGCCTTATTCCGGTTCACCAGCAAACTTAGCAGTTTATCTTGGGCTTATAAATCCAGGCGAAACAATTATGGGACTTAATCTTTTTCATGGAGGACATTTAACTCATGGCCATAAAGTAAGCTATACAGGAAAATTATTTAATTCAATTCAATATAGCGTTACACCACGGATTAATGCTGATTCTGAATGGATCAATACGGATAAAAATGTGCCACGGATTAATGCTGATTCTGAATGGATAAAAACGGATAAAGACGATCCGTATAAATCCGTTTCGAATCAGTATATATCCGCGGGAATAGATTTTGAAGAGCTTGAAAAATTAGCTTTGGAGCATAAACCAAAAATTATCATTTCAGGAACAACTGCTTATCCAAGAATTTTAGACTTTAAAAAATTTTATGAAATTTCTAAAAAAGTTGGTGCTTATCATGTTGCTGATATAGCTCATATTGCTGGGCTTGTTATTGCTGGTTTACATCCTTCACCTTTTCCTTATGCTGACGTTGTTACAATGACAACTCATAAAACTTTAAGAGGACCAAGAGGAGCAGTAATTTTTATGAGAAAAGAATTAGAAGAAAAAATTAATAAATCTGTTTTTCCAGGAATTCAAGGAGGGCCACATATGCATACAATTGCTGGAATTGCTTACGCATTTGGCAGAGCTTTAAAAAAAGACTTTTATAACTATCAAAAACAAATAATTAAAAATTCAAAAAAATTAGCTGAAGAATTAATAAAAAGGGGTTTTCAGCTTTATACTGGTGGAACAGATAATCATTTAATGATTATAGATTTAAAACCTCTTGGTTTAGATGGGAAAACTGCTGAAGCCTTACTTGAAAGGGCAAATATTATTGCTAATAGAAATTCTCTTCCCTCTGATACTTCTCCTTTTAATCCTTCAGGAATAAGACTTGGTACTCCAGCAATTACTTCTCGAGGAATGAAAGAAAAAGAAATGATAAAAATTGCTGAATTTTTTGAAAGAATCTTAATTAAAAAAGAAAAACCAGAAAAGATAAAAAAAGAAGTGATAGCTTTAACAAAAAAATTTCCTTTGCCTTATAGGAGGTGGCTTAAAATTATTTCTTCTCTTCGTGTATAAATTTTCCGCCTGTATAAAATTGACTTCGGGCAATATCAATTTTGCGAATATTTACTTTTGGTGTAGGTTGAAGAACATAAAGATCGCTTTTATTTCCAATTGACTCGGCGCCGTAATAATGATTGAAATCTCTAATTTTTTCTTGAATAATAAGACCTAATAATGTAATTATTTTTTGTATTTTGAGGCCACGTTCAGTTTCTCTATCTGTATAACCATAACACATAAAATATTTTTTTCTTGAAAGAATTTCTGGTCTTTTCTTTTTATAGTCAGGACCTGCGGTAATTGTTGCTTAAATTGCTCTTATAAGCCAGGTATTTATAGCTTCAGGAGTATAAGCAGGATCAAAAAAAGAAATGTCATATCTTTTAAATTGAGATTTGGGAAGAGGGTTTCTTAAATCATGTTCAAATGTTTTAATGGGCAAATTTTCTTTTTGTGAAATCATATTTATAAACTCCAAAATTCTCTTATCAATATCAACAACCATAATTTCTTCTGCTTTAAAAAGTAAAGCAAAAGCTACTGAAGTTAAATCGTCATCACCAAGAAAAAGAAGTTTTTTCTGAGAAATATCAGGAAGATTACCAAGGAGCACTGCTCTTTTTAAGACTGTCTCCTCAGTAGCATAAAATTGATCAAGATTTCTATCTGGTTTTGGACTTTCACTTTTATATTTATTAAAAATATAAAAAACTTTTTCTTGTTCTTCTTTTGTAGGTTCAAAAAATAACATAGGTTTTTAAGAATTAATAAGCTTAAATTCTTGTCTTACAATCCCATGAATAATATTTGAATCTGAAGGAATAATTTTTTCAATATTATATTTTTCACAAATTGCTTGTGCTATAGCTGAGCAAGGTCTTGCTCCATGCATCCATTTAGGATTTTCAGGCATTAAGTTTTCTAATTCTTTTAAGGATATCTTTTCAAAAATTTCTTTATTTTTATTTTTAAAATCTTCTAATTCGATTAAAAATGGGTGGTCTTCGTCTTCAAATAAATTATTTTTCTTTAAAGGGTAACCTGTAAGTTTCATATAAGTTAGCTCTCCTCCTGTATAAAAAGCAATCTTTGGCTTATTTTGAACTTTTGGCAACAAATTTTTTATATAACTTACAACTTCTTCTAATTTTACTTTTGAAAATTCATCATTAATTTGAGGAAAATCAGTAAGAATTTTACCAACTCCAAAATCTAAATTTACTCTTTCGATTGCTTCTTTGCCATAAATTACCACAAGTTCTGTTGAGCCTCCACCAATATTAATTAAAAGCAAGGGTTCATTTAAATTGCACTTTCCAACAAGAGCCATTTCTAAATAAAAATTCTCTAAATCTTGATCAATA
>Ga0080007_1079927_pt1 | contig 55174 bp, 58 predicted proteins | sample OctOCTMetagenome_FD_69210 | JGI IMG/M metagenome (GOLD analysis project Ga0080007, IMG submission 69210) | Hot spring and microbial mat streamer communities from Octopus Spring Streamers, Yellowstone National Park, USA - OCT_B (SPADES... | ecosystem: Environmental > Aquatic > Thermal springs >...
CGGGGATCCAAGGGTAGATGGGAGCCCCATGCCGCTGGGCTCAACCGCCACCCATGAACCCATAGAGATCCCAAGATCTCTATGGGGAAGGTGGAAGTCCCCCGATGCCACAGGGCTAAAACCCTGTGGATCAAGAAGCAAAACAATCCAAAACAAATGAATATCAATGCAATCAATAACCATCGAGGGACAAGCGGATTTCACGAGGCAAAGCTAAACAGCAAAGCCGTTAAACTCAGACTACGCTACATAGAGAGGGCAGTAGAGGAAACGAAGAAACTCATAGTATTAAAGCAGGGTGAGAGAGATTGAGGAGTTGAAATGAATGGTAGACTAAGGGAAGGAGATCATATGCTTTCTCGAGCAGAAGGTTAAATACTACGGAAGTTAATTGTGATCTAGAGGATCAATGAGATCTTAAAACACCGCCCGACGCTCCCTAGGGGACTGCAGTTCACATGGTGAGGGAGGATCGCGATAGTTATTGATATAAAGATAGATAAAGATTTCAGCAAACATTTCTAGTCTAGAATCGATGGTCTGCTATCTAGATGCTATTTTCTCTTCCAGTATAAGGTTTCTGAGTATTTTTATACTTTCTCTGATCGCTTCTTGATATTTTTTCTCTGCTGTTTCATCTATCTCTCTAATGATCCTGTTTTTCTCTTCTTCTCTATATTTCTCAAGATGCTTCAGATCTCTCTCTAGTCTACTCTCGATTTCCAATACGATCTTTTGTGCTTCCTCTTCAATCTCCCTTAAGGATCTCTCGGCGATCGATATAGCTGCTTTAGCTATTTCTTCCTTATCTTTTTCAACCTGGCTTAGTATCCCCTCGAGATCTCTCTCCAATATTGCTAACACCTCGAGGATTTTATTGACTTTGATGTTGTTTCACCACTTATGGGTTAGATGCTCAACCTTTTAAGTGCTTCCTAGCTATTATTATATATCCTGTGTGCCCTATCATTCTGGTTGACGGTCTTACAGCTCCTTCCTTAAGATCTATGGGCCTCTCTATCAACTCCACACCCCTTATATCTCCCCATCCCCCATGGGATATGAGTGAGCTGTATAGTTTTGAAACTTGCTCGAAGGTTGGTATAAAGAACGCCGCTTGGGATCCAGGCTTGAGGGCCTTGAACACTACATCAATCACTTTCCAAGGATCGCCCATATCTATGAAGGCCGCGTCAACATCACTCTCATCTACACCTTGGGATGCATCTCTCACCTTAACCTCTACATATCTATCCAATCCGATCTTCCTTAGATTTTCTAGAGCAGCCCTCGCGATATCCTCCCTTATCTCATACGCGTATACCCTGCCATCTGGTTTCACAAGGTTAGCCATATATGCTGTCATAACCCCAGAGCCCATACCTATCTCCAAAACCCTCTTGCCAGGGGAGATATCTAGCATAAGTACAATATAGCCAGCATCCTTTGGATATATAACCTGTGTTGGTCTCGAAAAAATGCTGTATATGAGATCTGTAATAGAAGGTCTATAAATACGTGCTTTAACCCCAACGCTTGTAGAGATCTCAACACCATAGCTCATACCTATAATGCTGCCAAGTTCGATAGAGCCTCTATCGCTAGAGAAAACCCTCCCCCTATTAACCCTTAACACCTTCTTCCTCTTCCTATCTATATATAATAAAATCCAGGATCCCTCATCTATGATCTTGCAGAAAGCACCCTCTACATCACAGCCCATTCAAGCAATCCCACTTAATGTACACTATACAACTGAAAGCTTATCTCTTTATAGTGGAGAGGGATTGGTTATGCGGAAACATATGACCTCCAACTCTGAAGGCTAAGCTTTCAGCTATAACTAAACAATAGTAGACCATTCTCAAGTGCCATATGATAAACATGTTATATATGAAATTATTAGTGCTGTATAATAAGGTCGGCTGTTGCATAGCTTAACATTCATTTTATGCTTTAGAAACATATAAACATATTATTTACCACCATTAAAGAAATACTGAATATTTATATATCCCCAGCGTAGAATATGTTAATATAAGGTGTATAAATTGCTAGACCCACCAATGCCATATATATTAATAGGGCTCATCATATATGGCATAGCCTAATGGTGTATTCAAGATAATATATAGATAGAAGGATACGGCAATCAGATCCTTCGAGACCAACTCCAGCAAAGCAGTATTTTGATGGGTTTGAGTATTTCCCTGTGAGTAGATATGTTCTATTCGGATACGAGTTCAAAAAGTGTAGCGGCATTAGGCCCTATAGTAGGTCCGCTAGTAGCTGTATATTTCTATGGCTGGATGCCCGCCCTAATCTGGCTAATAGTAGGTAATTTCTTCATTGGCTGGGTCCAGGATTACTCTGCAATGATGTCGGTAAGGAATGATGGTGGATGGCATAGCCTAGTATCAAGCGGGCTCACGTCAAAACAGCTTGAGTTTGAGACGGATGCAAGGCCTGTAGGCGGAGGCATAATAATCACTGAAGGTATGGTCGACTTATTGTCAGTCGCCTCGGTAATGATCCTCTCAACATACCTTCCTGCAGCTCCCGCATATGTGAGTGGCGCATCGGCCTTGACATCTTCTCTCACAGGAATCTTTTGAGATGCTATGAACTTATTCTATGCTATGTTTGTAGCTGTTATGGGTATGATCACAAGCATGTTATTTGTTAGAGTTTGGCGCACAGTATCTGCAGAACTTTTTGAGAGGAATATTCTTGGCAATAGATGGGTCTCCCCACCAGTCCTCGTCCTAATAATGCTCTTCCTAGCATTCACGGGTAGCTGGGTTAATCTATGGCTTCTCTTTGAAGGAACCAACCAACTCCTAGCCGGTTTAGCACTTCTACTAGTTGCTGTTTATCTTGCGAGGGTCAGAAGACCAACCTGGTATGTTATATATCCCGAGATCTTCATGGCTATGACCGCCGTCGCAGCACTTGTGTGGGAAGGATACACCTATGCTGCATATCTACTTGCAAATAAGCCTGTTGGTGTGCAGGCCGCAGCACAGGCCTAGTTCGGATCTGCCATTGTATCTATTTCCAACATCATTTCGGCAGCTTTGGGCATAGTCCTGGCCATTATGGGTGCTTTGATGACCTATTATCTTATCAGCGGGTATCTGAGGTATAGAAGAGAGGCATGGTTAAAAGTTACTAAACAATTTTTAAAAAGTTATTACTTCTTATTTATGGCAATACATAGCTTGGTCTTATATTTCTTCTTAAAGATATATTTTGTTGGTAAGCTAATATTAGTACAAACAATGTAGAGGGAGGAGGTAAAAAAGGTATTAAAGGGATCTTCTCACGATCAAGCGAGGCTGTCTACGGAATAGCCCTCCATGGCCAGGTTACAGCCATAATGAAGGAGAAGATGTATATAGAATATCTCTTTATGATGATGACTATCGGGGATATGATGGGGATCCCTATACACCCCCCATACTATACCCTAAGACTACTCCCATATATGGTTCCAAATATCAAGGGGTGGAAGCTTAGGATGCTTAGAGAAAGGGATTTCACAGACATCATTGCTGGGTGATCCGATGCCGAAGAATGCGGGCTTTAGATACCTCTTTGAAAAGTCGCCTGGACTCAGAATAGCGATTTTTGCCGGGAAGGGCGGGCTTGGGAGGACTACATCTAGCGCAGCCCTTTCCTATAAACTAGCCATGATGGGTAAGGAGGTTCTTTGCTTCCCAACAGATCCTCAGGCTTCTCTTAGTGATATTTTCGAGAAGGATCTTTTTGGTAAGGGTGAGATAGAGGTACATAGAAACCTATATGTCCTCGAGATCGATGCCGATAAAAGGATAAAAGAATATGTTGATTCGATAAGGCAGAAGATAAGAGATATGTATAAAATTGAGGAGATACCGAGAGAGGTTGAGGACTACATAGAATCAGCTGTGGCAGAACCTGCTATGTATGAGTCTGCTGTTTATGATGCCATGTTAGACGTGGTGTCCCAGGGTAGATACGACTTCTATGTATTTAATATGCCTTCCTTTGGTAATGGGATCAGGATAGTTGCTATGGCCGATATACTTAGCAAGTGGGTTGATAAGATCACAGAGGCTAGGAGGCAGGCTTATGAGTATGAGAAAGTTACATTGAGACTTAAGAGAGAGAAATACACCGAGAAAGAGGATCAATTGTTGAAGGAGTTGGAGAGTATAAGGGATAAAATAGTGAGTTTTAGCAGGCTGATAGCAGATCCTAAGGGAACAGCTTTCACAATGGTTCTCGTCCCTGAGAAAATGGCTATTGTCGATACTGAAAGAGCTCTCGAGATGTTTGAGGAGCTAGGTCTCAAGATGAGTGGGGTAGTCATAAACCAGGTATATCCACTAGTGATACTAAAGGATCCAAAGGCCCCTGAGTATCTTAAGAAGAAGGTCGAGGCTCAAAGGCCTTTCCTTGGTGAGATATATGAGAAGTTTAAGGATCTCATACTGGCTATAGTACCGATGTTCAGAAGAGAGCCTAGGGGCCTTGAGATGATAGAGGCGGTGGCTAACGAGCTATGGGAGTCTACGATAACTCTAGATGATCTTGAGGAAATGTCTAGGAAGTGATCATGATCCCGGTTACCTCGATCGCTAAGGGTAATCAGAAGTTCATATTCGTAGGAGGAAAGGGCGGTGTAGGGAAAACAGTACTAGCATCAGCCATAGGGTTAAGCTTTGCCCAGCAGAGTTACAGAACCCTCATAGCTAGCTTCAACCCAGTGCACTCCCCCTCATCAGTATTTGAGCATCCTCTCTCAGGGGCGGCGATTGGGGGTTGATAATGTATTAAGGAGTATAGGGGGTAGCCAATGCCATGTTTAGGATCAAAAATAGGGAAAGACATATTACCGTTGAGATCATAACCCTGAGCCCCATAATGCTTGGCCACTGCGAGCATTGTGAGATCTTGATGAAGGGCTTTGGAATAGATTATAAACCTATACAGATCAATGAATACTCTAAGGATATGATCGAGCTTTCTGCAAAGATAACTAGATTTATTAATGAGATAACTAGAGCGGTATATGCAAGGGTATATATAATAGAAGCCCTGACCCTCAGATGATTTATAAAGATGCTCCTCTATAGGAGTGGGAGATTACCAATAATAGCAGTTAGTGGGCGTAGAATCGCTTCTGGATCTGTGTGGGAGCCTGAGGAGCTGGCTAGGACTGTGATTAAAGATCTTATGCGCTAGAATCGAAATAACACAAACTTTGTATTTATAAGCTTTCTAACGCATATATTCTGTGCTGTGCCTAGTTGATTAGGGGGTGTTTTTTGAATATGGCTTCTGGAGTTAATGAAGCAGCTGTAAAGGTTAGGCAGGACTCTAACCAGGAAGTTAGATGTCCACCTGATAAAATAGTTATAGACATAGCTAGGGGGGCCTATATATGTGAGGAAACAGGAGAGGTTCTAGAGGAGAGGATAGTTGATCAGGGGCCTGAGTGGAGGGCATTCACACCTGAGGAGAGGGAGAGGAGAACTAGGTCTGGCTCTCCCCTCGCCCCTGCAATGGAGGATATAGGTCTAGTGACTATTATAGATTATAAGGATAGAGATGCCACTGGTAAGAAGCTGGATCTTAAGAAGAAAATGGAATATGCAAGGATAAGAAAGTGGCAGATCAGGACTAAGGTTCAAAACGCTATAGACAGAAACCTCACACAAGCCAGCTCGGAGCTCCAGAGGCTAGCAAACTCCCTTGGATTGCCGAAGGAGGTGCAGGAGCAGGCTGCAATAATATATAGAAAGGCCGTTGAAGCAGGCCTTGTAAGGGGGAGGGCTATAGAGAGTGTTGTAGCAGCAGCTCTCTACGCAGCATGCAGGATCATGAATGTCCCGAGAAGCCTGGACGAGATAGCACAGTATACAAGAAGCGGGAGGAAGGAGCTGGCTAGGTGCTTTAGACTCCTCTACAAAGAGCTAGACTGGAGGGAGTTAGGGCTCGAAATGCCGAAGCCAGATCCGTTCCATTATGTGCCCAAGATAATAAGCACACTCGGTCTAAGCGGAAGTATAGAGGCAACAGCAAAGGATATCCTGAAGAAGATAAGGGATATCGGCATAGGTGCTGGGAAAGATCCTGCTGGAATAGCTGCTGCAGCAGTATATATAGCATGCCTGCTCAATAACGAGAAAAAGACGCAGAAAGAGATAGCTATGGTAGCTGGGGTAACTGAGGTTACAGTTAGAAATAGGTATAAAGAGATTGTAAAGGCACTAAAACTAAATCTACCCCTAACATAGAATATAACTCTCTTTATATTAGGTTTTATAATTTCATAGTTACAGATTAAAACATATCTATTGATATCCTGCTATTTGCTCTTTCAAGGGATTCTCTTTTCAACTTTAAAAGTTATTTCATAGATCTTATTGGATCCTAAATAGCTACCATAGTAGAAACCCACCATTCTAGGTGAAGAGAAAGTTAGTTATTATCTAGAGGAGAAAAGCTTATATACCAGTTAATTCTTTACTCATTCCGAGGTTGGTGGGGAGATGGAGTTCCAATACCAATGGGGAATATTAGAAGCTTAGGAGATATAGAGCTCCTAGCCTCTAGGATAAGAAATCATGTCCTGAATATGTATCTCCATGATCAATCACTACACCTGGGATCGTCATTAAGCTCTGTAGAAATATTGGCGATATTAATGTTTAAATATCTAAGGAGATCTAGCGATCCTATAAATAGAGACTGGTTAATACTTAGCAAAGGACATGCAGCTCCAACACTCTATGCAGCTCTCGCAGAAAGTGGGCTTATATCTATAAAAGAGCTTGAGAAGATCCATGATATATCAAGCATACTCCAAGGGCATCCAGAGATAAGTGTACCAGGCGTTGATATGTCCACCGGGAGTCTTGGACAGGGTCTTAGCTTCGGCGTAGGGATTGCAACGGGGATCAAGATCCGAGGTGGGAGAGGAAGGGTATATGTTGTCATGGGAGATGGCGAACAGGATGAAGGAGAGGTTTGGGAGGCTATTACACACGCAGCTACTAGAAAACTAGATAATCTGGTGGTGATTGTTGATAATAATGGCTTCCAGCTAGATGGCTCAACAGAGGATATTAAGCCAAAGCATTACCTGCCATATGTATGGAGAATCGTTGGGTGGAAGGTTATAATGTGTGATGGGCACAGCATTGCTAGCCTGGATAGGGCTATAAATGAGGCTCTATCCTCTAACATGCCAACAGCTATATTTGCTAAAACAATTAGGGGAAAAGGTGTTGTTGAAATAGAGAATACAAAGATACAGAAGCCGGGTGTTGATAGTGCTAAAAGAGCTATCCTCAATGCGTGAAGCGCTTGGAAGAACCCTAGTGTATCTTGGAGAGGTTGACAGGGACTTGATTGTGATCACTGCAGATGTGGGTGATTCCACTAGGGCCTCATACTTCAGAGATCGCTTCCCAGAGAGGTATTTTAACGTTGGCATAGCAGAGCAGCATATGGTAAACTTCGCTGCAGGCTTAGCAGCAACTGGGATGAAGCCCTTAGTAGTCAGCTTCGCCATGTTCCTAATGAGAGCCTGGGAGCAGATAAGAAATACAACTGCTAGAATGAATCTAAATGTCAAGTTTATAGCAACACACGCTGGATATAGCGATAGCGTCGATGGATCCAGCCACCAAGCGTTAGAAGACATAGCACTTATGAGAGTTATACCGAGTATGAGTGTGATCGTCCCTGCAGATGCATATGAGGTTCGAAGGAGTCTGCCGGAGATGGTGCTAAGCGGGAAGGGACCAATATACTATAGAATTGGAAGAGATTACTCGCCCCCAATAACAAAAGATCTTGAGGGAGAGTTTAAAATCGGGAAGGCCTCCATATTGAGAGACGGAGAGGATGTAGCAATAATAGGGGCAGGTGTGGTTCTTTGGAGCGCCCTTGAAGCCTCTAAAGAGCTGGAGAGGATGGGTATAAGTGCTGCTGTGATAAACATGTCAACCATAAAACCTATAGACGAGGAGATTATAGAGAGGTATGCTAGAAAAACAGGAGCTATAGTAACTATTGAGGAACATAGCATATATGGGGGCTTAGGCTCTGCTGTTGCAGAGATTGTTGTCAGTAAATACCCTGTTCCTATGAGGATTCTTGGTGCCAAGGCCTTTGGCAGAACAGCTAGATCCCATGAGGAGCTAATAGAATATTTCGGTCTCGGTAAAAGCAGTGTTGTTAAGGCCGTAATAGAGGTGATCAAAGGTGCTGGAAGAGATCGAGATGCTTAGGAAAGAGATAGATAGAATAGATGAAGAGCTTATAGAACTAATACAGAGAAGGCTAGAGATAGCCATGAAGATAGGGCTACTTAAGAGAGAGAGGGGAGCGCCTATAAGAGATCTTACTAGGGAAGCGGAAGTGGAGGAGAGGTGGATCCGGCTCTCTAAAGAGAGAAATATTCCAGAAGGCCTGGCAAGAGAAATTATTAAAACACTTATACGTTACTCCATAGCTGCTCAGGCATCCCTAGTTGCTAGAAGCAAGAAGGTTGCGGTGATAGGCTATGGAGGCATGGCCAGGACTTTAGGTGAGATGATGAGACTTGCAGGACATAAGGTAATGATCGGTGGAAGGGATCCTATGAAGGCTAAGAGCCTTGCTACATCGATAGGATGTGAATACGGAGATCCCAATGATATCATATCTAAAAGTGATTATGTAGTGATAGCTCTCTCTAGAGAGGCATTTACCTGTGGATATGTGGATAATCTTGCCACCTATATGAAAGGAAAGATCGTTATGGATATACTATCAGCTAAGGCCGGGGTATATGAGAGAATGGTCTCCATATCAAAAGATCTGGGTTTTAGCTATATATCAACACATCCCCTCTTCGGTCCATCGATCCTCCCCTATGGTGAGACAATAGTCCTGATCCCAAGCAATACTGGAATTGAGTTTCTCGAAGAGGTAATGATCTTCTGGTCATCAATAGGCCTTATACCAGTTGTTGCAGGATATGACGAGCATGAGAGGGCTATGGCGATAGTCCAGGTTATGCCCCATCTATATATGTTAGCATTATCCGAAGCCATAGAGGATCTTTCTAGGAGATATGGTATTGAATATAAAGTGTTTAGAACGCATAATATGAGGAAGATCGAGGAAGTGATTGAGAGAATTAAGAATAATGTAGATGTGATTAAGGAGATCCAAAGATATAACAGATATGCCCCCGAAGCTAGAAAATCCGGTATCGATGCCCTGATAAGAGTAGCCAGGGTATTTGGGGGTGATTATAGCTGATCATTATTACGATAAAAGAAAATAGCGATCCATCAAGCGTTCTGGAGAAGCTGAGAGAGAAATCTGCTTCATATAGAGTAACCAGGCTATATGGTAAAACAATAGTAATTGCATGGCCTGATAACCTAGTCGAAAGTATGGCAGATCCTTCGATAGAGGGTCTCTTTAGAGTTAAGAAGCCATATCCCCTTGCTAGCAAAGAGTGGAGAGATAGAAGCACTATTGTAGATGTTGAGGGCGTCGAGATAGGCGGTAGCAGAGTTGTGATTGCCGCAGGCCCATGCTCCGTTGAGAGCCTTGATCAGATGATCGAGGTTGCTAAGGCGCTAAAACGACTTGGTGTCTCAATATTAAGGGGAGGGGCTTTCAAGCCCAGAACAAGTCCATATACATTCCAAGGCCTTGGAGAAGAGGGGCTGAAGATCCTTAAAAGGGTCTCGGAAGAGACGGGTATGCCTATAGTGTCTGAGATAATGGATCCTAGGGATATTAGCCTCTTCAAAGAGTATGTCCACATGCTCCAAATAGGCGCTAGAAACTCGCAGAACTTCCCCTTATTGAGAGAGGTTGGTAGGAGCGGAAAGCCTGTTCTACTCAAGAGAGGATTTGGAAATACTGTCGATGAGTGGCTCCAAAGCGCAGAATACATATTGCTCGAGGGAAACGGTTCTCTAATCCTCTGTGAAAGGGGGATAAGGAGCTTCGAGTCTGGAACCAGGTTCACACTAGATATAGGAGGTGCTGTGCTTGCAAAGAAGCTTACACACCTGCCGATCTGTGTTGATCCCAGCCATCCTGCTGGGAAGAGAGATCTAGTAGCTCCTTTAGCCCTAGCATCAGTAGCAGCTGGGGTTGACATGCTCTTAATAGAAGTTCATCCAAATCCTGAAAAAGCCTTAAGCGATTCTGAGCAGCAACTTACCATAGAGGAATTCGGTAAGCTAATAGATAAACTAAGATCTGTTGCAAAGGCGATAGGTAGAGATCTATGAGGATCTATATCTCAAAGCTGTGTAATACAGAAACAAAGATCGCCATCGGTAAAGGCTCTCTAGATATATTAGAAGAGATAGAAGGCGAAGCCGCGATAATACATAGCAAAAAGATAGATCCCAGCGGTATAGCTGAGAAACTAGACAATGTTACAAGCATCATAGGGATTGAAGATGGAGAAAAAGCTAAGGATGTGGAGAAGGTCTTAGAAATTATAAGGCTAATCCACAGAACAGCATCGCCAGATCTTGAATGGATAGTAGCAGTAGGAGGAGGAACAGTTCTAGATATAGCAGGCTTTGCCGCATCAATATATAGAAGAGGGGTTAAGCTGATCAATATTCCAACAACACTCCTCGGAATGGTTGACGCAGCTATGGGGGGAAAAAACGGTGTTAACCTCGATGGTATTAAAAATGTTCTAGGTACATTCTACCAGCCCAACCTAGTTATATCTGAGACATCTTTTCTAGCGACACTACCGTTGGAGGAGATATTAAATGGCTTAGCAGAAGTTATAAAGTATTGCATAACCCTTGATCAAGAGCTATGCGTTCTACTAGAGAGTAAGGATAAGGAGATTCTAAGCTTAGATGAGAATATAATTGAAGAGATCATATATAGATCTACTGTGAATAAGATGAAGATAGTTGAAATAGATGAAAGAGATAACAAAGGTATTAGAATAGTGCTTAACTACGGACATACCATAGGGCATGCCATTGAAGCCGGCAGCGGCTTCAAAGTATCACATGGAAGAGCTATATCGATTGGAATGGTATGTGAAGCTTTACTTGCTAAAAAAATGGGGATGATCGTGGAGGAGGTTATAGAATATCTTATTAATATGCTGAAAACCTATAGGCTACCAACATCGGTCAGAGAGCTCGGTGTTGATATAGATATGAAGAAAGCTATTGAGGCGCTTAGGAGGGATAAGAAGAGAAGGAGAGGATCCATAAGACTGCCCTTTCCAATAGGAATAGGAACATGGCGTGGTGTTGAGGTAGAAGTAGAGGATCTAGAGGTGTGTTTAAAATCATGCCTAGAGTAGATGTAACAACCAATCTCTATTGCCTAGTTGGTAAGGGGATAAGCTATTCACTATCACCAGCTATACATAACTATATATTTAACCTCATAGGCGAGAACTCAGTATATTTAGCGTTTGATATAGCAGAGGAAAGTTTCGACACTGCTTTTAGAGGGCTTCTAGAGATATCTAGAGGGCTGAACATCACAATACCATATAAAGAGAGAGCAATTAAATATCTAGAAAAGTTAGAACCTACCGCAGAAAAGATCGGCGCTATAAATACGGTTTATATGAAAAAAGGATATAACACAGATTACCTTGCGATTAAACAGCTTGTTCGAGAAAGATTTGGAGACTTAGATGGTATGAAATGCCTGATAGCTGGTGCAGGCGGGGCTGCAAAGGCTTCTTCATATGCGCTAGGGGATCTAGGATGTAGCATATATATAATGAATAGAACCAGAGCTAGGGCAGAGGAGCTAGTGGCCAGACTTAGAGATTCTGGATATAAAGCATATATTATAGAAAGCTGTAGCGAAAGCTATGATGTGGTTTTAAATGCAACACCAGATCCATCATATATCCCAGGTAGCTGTCTTAGAAGTACTCTTGTAGTAGATCTTGTGTATATACCTGTAAAGACCCGGCTTATAATAGCTGCAATCGAGAGGGGAATACCTATTATCAATGGCCTTGAAATTCTGGTAAGACAAGCCCTTCTGACACAGAGTATATGGCATAGCAGAGATCTTCTACATTTAGAAGAGGAGGTTCTAAGATATCTATGCCGGGAAATACCTTCGGTGGAATGCTGAGAATCACCACCTTCGGCGAGAGCCACGGAGCAGCCTTAGGGGTGGTTATAGATGGTGTGCCTGCCGGGCTTCCACTGAGCGAAGATGATATAGCATTTGAGCTATCCTTTAGAAGGCCTGGGAGGCTCTATGTATCTAGTAGAAGGGAGGAAGACAAGCCGGAGATCCTCTCAGGTATCTTCAATGGGAGAACTACTGGGGCTCCAATAGCAGTTATAGTTAGAAATGTAGATGTCATCTCTAAACCTTATGAGGAGATAAGGTATAAACCCAGACCTGGACATGCGGATCTCCCATATATAATGAGATATGGATATGAGAACTGGGACTATAGAGGTGGTGGGAGAGCTAGCGCGAGAGAGACCGTTGCAAGGGTGATTGGGGGTGTGATAGCAAAGAAGCTATTAATGCTTACAGATACATGGGTTGCTGGGCATCTCAGAAGTCTGGGACCTTTCGAGATCGATATAACACCTAGCTTCGAGGAGATCCTATGTTCTCGCAATAGCCCTGTAAGAGCCTGTAGAAAGGATATAGAGAAGATCTATGAGGAGATGATTATGCAAGCTATGAAGGAAGGTGATAGTTATGGAGGTGTTGTCGAGGTTATTGCGAGAAATCCTCCTGCAGGTCTCGGAGAACCTGTCTTTGACAAGATCAAGGCTGATCTAGCTAAGGCTATTATGTCAATACCAGCTGTTGTCGGATTTGAATATGGGCTTGGTTTTAAGGCCTCTAGGATGAGGGGAAGCGAGGCTAGCGATGAAATTGTGATGAGAGATGGTAGGCTTAGATGGAGGTATAACTATAGCGGCGGCATTCTAGGGGGTATAACCACGGGCGAGGATATAGTGATTAGATGCGCCTTTAAACCAACAAGCTCTATTAGAAAGCCCCAAAAAACAATAGATCTTAGGACAATGCAAGAAACACTTATATCGGTAACAGGTAGACATGATCCTGCTGTAGCTATTAGGGGTGTTTCGGTGGTAGAATCTATGGTTGCCCTCGTGATCGCGGATCACGCGATAAGATCTGGGGTTATAAATCCTGTTAAGCTATCTCCAGGTGATGCAGATAAGATTGAAGAAGGTTGGAGGAGGTATAGGAAGGCATGTGGGCCTTCACAGGAATCTCAATAGTCAATGCGATCCCCAGCTGGCTGGGCTCTACAATGGCTATTAACATAAGGATCGAAGTTGATGTTGAGGAAGGTATTGGAGCGCACACAAGCTTAACAAGAACTATTATAGATTATTTTAAAGGGAAGATTGGCTTGCCAGAGTTAAGGGTCATAGTGAGATCCCCACTACCTCCTGAGAGTGGGCTGAAGACAAGTAGTGCTGTAGCTGTAGCGCTTATAGAGGCTATAAAGACTAGATATAACTTGAAAGGTATAGATACACCGAAACTAGCGGCTGAGCTCTCTATAAAAGCCGGTGTTTCTCTAACCGGGGCTTATGATGACGCAACAGCAGCATATCACGGTGGCATATCACTAACGGATAATAAGGAGAAGAGGATCATAGATCTTAGAAATCCCCCTGAAGATCTTATAGCTGTTGTCCTCGTTAGGGGTGGCAGGCCAAGAGTAGATCTAGGGTCTCTTAAGAGATTCGAGACTCTCTTTACAGAAATCTTCAGAATAGCTTTAAAGGGAGATATAATAACCGCAATGAAGCTTAATGGAATAGCTGTGGCAGAGATCCTTGGGTACGATACGACCCTTATAAAGAAGGCCTTAGAGCTTGGGGCTTTAGCTTCAGGTGTTTCTGGCAATGGCCCATCGATCTTTGCCCTAGCTAAGAAGGGAGATGAAGGCCCATTAGTAGATCTATTTCTTAGGACTGGTGAAACAATAGTGGCAGAGCCTGTAGGTATTACGAGGTTATAGCTATGAAGGTATATATAGGGAGGTCAAAGGTAGGTGGAAGGCTTAGAGCACCGAGATCTAAGAGCTATGCTATAAGACTCATATTTTCATCACTTCTATCCCCCGTAGAGATAGAAGATCTTCCATATTCGGAGGATGTTATAGCCTCGATAAGGGCTGTAGAGGCGCTAGGGGTCAGGGTTAGTGGAGCCAAATTCGAGGCTAGAGAAGGGCCGAAGATAGTTAGTGAGAGGATCTATGTAGGAGGTTCTGCAACCACTCTTAGGATCCTTATACCAATAATAACTGTGATTGGAGGAAAGATCTATATAGATGGTGACTATACACTTAGAAGAAGACCTTTAGATGCAATAGTAGAGGCTATTAGATATAGAGGTGTTAATATATCATCTCCAAGGCTTCCACTAATCGTTGAGGGAAAGCTCGATGATAACTGGATCAGAATAAGGGGTTCAGAGAGCAGCCAGTATATATCTGGATACATGATAGCGTTCTGTTTAAAAGGATATGGTGATATCTACATCGATCCGCCTATAGCATCTAAGAGCTATATATATCTAACGCGTGATATACTAAGAGATTTTGGATGCTATTCCACAATAAATATCAATAAAATATCTGTAGAGATGGTTGAAAAGCCAAACCTTGTTAGAAAAAAGGTAGAGGGTGACTATGCCCTATCCTCGTTTTATGTAGCTTCAGCACTTGTTACAGGAGGTTCTATAGAGATATATGATCTACCGCAACCACGTGATTATTTTGGGGATCATTCGATTATAGAGATCTATAGATCTATGGGTGCTTATAGTAAATATGTAGATAGCTCTTGGTACGCAGAAGCTGGAGATAAATATAATGCTATAAATGTTGACATAGACGATGCCCCTGATCTTGGGCCTTCTATAACGCCTATAGCAGCTATTGCAAATGGGATCACGAGGATTACTGGTGTTGAGAGACTTAGGATTAAGGAGAGCGATAGAATCGAAACCATAATTAATACTTTAAAGAGCTTTGGTGTTAGAGCATCTTATAAAGAGGGCTTCCTAGAAATTGAGGGTAAGCGTGATATAGATTTAAAGGAAGCAGTGATAGATTGTGGAGGCGATCATAGAATAGCTATGATGGCCTCAGTACTTGCTCTAAAGGCAGGAGGTGTAGTAGAGAATGCACAGTGCGTTAATAAGAGTAACCCTAACTTCTGGAATGATCTAAAAACAATAGGAGGCGCCCTAAGGATTGAGAATTAGAAGACCACTTATAGTAGCTTCACTTCCCATAAGGACAACCGCTGATCTAGATCTAATAAATGATGTAAAAGAGGCTGACTTCATAGAGCTCAGGCTCGATTACATGGAAAATCCAGCATCACTAGATCTCGAGAAACTTATTAAATACAGATCTAAAATTATAGTAACCATAAGAGAAGTCTCAGAAGGAGGTGTGAGGGCTGTAGATGCGCTGTGGAAATCTATGTATCTCAAAAAACTATATGATCTAGGGATTATGTATGATGTTGAGGCATCGTATCTCCAAAGATATCAAGTTCCATACGAGGGTATGATTGTATCTGTACATTATATCAATAGCTTACCTTCAAGAGAAGAGATTATAGAAACTATAACTAGATACGCTGACAAAGTCTATAGTGTAAAAATAGCTGTTAAGGCATTTAAGGGCTATAGAACCCTCCTATCATCGCTACTCGACATAGGATATGAGAATCTCACCTTCATGCCTATCGCCACAGACCCTATAGAGAGACTTGCATTCAGCCTTCTCGGCTCTAAACTTATATATGGCTATGTTAGCGAGCCAACAGCCCCTGGACAGCTTCACTACAGAGATCTAATAAGGATTTTCAATTGTATATCCACATCTGAAGACCTTTCCACGGAATGAGGATTTAGTCCCAAGAAATGTAGAATAGCCTTTAACTATGCTATAAACAAGATCTTAAGCCCAAATCTAAAGACTATCGGGGATGTACATAGGGAGCTCTACAGAGAGCTCAAAGAATGGTTTGGACTTCCACCCAGGACTACTATAGGGATGTCCTTGTAAATGCAAAGGCTTGGAGGAATAATCCTAAGAAGGGGAGAAAGCCTAGGGTTAGGAAGCTGAGCATGTTGTTACATCCAGGGCAGAGCTACTGAATCAGAGACGGCTACGTAGAGATCATAGGAGGGATAAGGCTTAAGATCATCGGTTAGGATAGGAGATATAATGGCTATGAGAATAAGGAGGCAAGGCTAGTCTATAGAGATAATAAGATGATGCTTTGGATATCAAAGAAAATATCCAAGCCACAGCCCTACCAGCCAAGAGATGCTATAGCCGTAGATATCAATGAAAAGAAGATAGTATAGGAGATCACGTGATCAATGAGGAGAAAGACACCGAGATCGATGAAGCCCATAGGTGGAAGAAGCTTGCTGAAGAAGAAATACTCATTAGATATCCTGCATGGAGGAGAAGGGGATCCTAAATAAAATAAGATCTTATCACAGAAAGGCTAGGAACATTCTTGAGGACTGGGCCAGAAAAACATCTCTTGAGATAGTGATAATGGCTATGAAGCTTAGATACGCAGCAGCTAGAGAAGATCTCACAGGGCTGATAAACACACTGAGAAGGATCGAGAACAATGATCACAGGACAAAGCTGATCACAACGGGATATTCGAGGCTTGTTAAGTGGATCGATCGGCATCCGCCAAGCATGGGCACCGCTAGCAATAGTGGATCCCAGGGGTACATCAAGCAAATGCCCGTAATGCGATTCAAAGCTGGAGGAGAACGGATATAGAAGATTAAAATGCCCTAGATGCGGCTTCGAAGCAGACAGAGACATCATGGGGAAGCTAAATATAAGGAAGGGAGCTTTGAAGATCCTGAGAATATCAGGGGGATCTCTGACCACCCCTACTGCCCCCAAATGACAGATGTAGCCCCGAATAGATGGGGGAACCGATGAACCGCCCAAAGGGAACCCTCGCCCTTTAGGGCGGGGAGGAGGTCAGTATCCCTAGATGACAGATGTAAGCACAAATAAATGGAGAAATCAACAAAGCTTAATGAAAAAGTATGTGGTATAAGAATTCAGCTCTTCAGGGTGGAGAGAAGATCAGCATGAGGAAATGTTTATAGATAAGGCTTTTAGATCATTTTCCTAAAGAGAGTTTTTTCATCTCCTCATCTCTTAGAACCCTTCTGAGGATCTTTCCAACAGGGCTTTTAGGTAGCTCTTCTCTAAATTCCACAGCTCTTGGTCTCTTATATGGTGCTAGCTTATCCTCTACCCATTTTAATATATCACTTTCTTTAACTTTATTTCTACACTCACTCTTAAGCACTATAAATGCCTTGGGAATCTCCCCTACATCTGGGGCTGGAATGCCTACTACGGCTGCTTCTTTAACACATTCATGCATCATTAGAACCTCCTCTATCTCCCTTGGATAGACTGAGTAACCCTTATACTTGATCATCTCTTTCTTTCTATCCAATACATAGAAGTAGCCCTCCTCATCCATATAACCTATATCTCCTGTTCTAAACCATTTGAGCCCGTGTGCTGTGAAGAATGCATCCCTATTCTCATCCTCAACTGTATAGCCTTTCATAACCTGTGGTCCAGAGATCACAATCTCACCAATAGCTCCTGGAGGAAGTAAAATGGGTCTCTCTAGATCTGCTATGGCAGCATATGTACTGGGTATTGGAAGCCCTATGCTGCCTAGCTTGCTCCTCCCATATAGGGGATTAACATGGGTTACAACAGCTGTTTCTGTTAGACCATAGCCCTCTCTCAGAACAGCCCCTGTTTTCGTCTCAAATCTCTTGGCAACCTCTATGGGTAGAGGTGCTGCTCCGGATATACAGAATAAGAGTGTGTTTAACTTATATTTATCTACTTTCGGATGATTAATTATCGCATTATAGAGAGTCGGTACACCGTGGAGAACATGGGCTCTATATTTCTCCACACTTTTCATTAAACCCTCTATATCAGGCCTTGGGAATACTATGACGGTTCCGCCATCGTATATCGAGTATAGCATAACAACTATTAAGCCATATATATGATACCAAGGTAGGATCCCAATAAACCTCATAGGACCTTCGACAGATCTTTTCTTTCTAATCACATCATATAGGGGCTTTATCTGCTGTAGATTAGCCACTATATTTCCGTGCAGAATTTTAGCGCCTTTCGGCACACCTGTGGTACCACCTGTATACATTAGTGCTGCTACATCCTCTAGAGGATCTATCTTCTCTCTATATGTAGAAGGGCTATAGCTCCTAACGAGATCCGAGAACCTTAGGATCTTATTACCGTAGCTTATTTTTGGCATTTTAAGTCTCAGCCTAGCCAGAGGCCTTAGAAGAGGAGATATATAGTCCTCGATACCCGCTACAATCACCCTTTCAACTTTTATATCCTTCAAGGCCTGCTCGGCATTCTTATAGAGAATATTGGTGGTCACCAGGATCCTCGAGCTAGAGGATTTGATTTGAAAGGCTATCTCTCTAGGCGTGTAGAGAGGATTCATCGGAGAAACTATAGCTCCTACTTTGAGAGCAGCGAAAAATGCTATAGTATATGAGGGGCTATTCGGCATATGAAGAGCAACCACATCTCCCTTTCCTATTCCCATTTCTCTAAAAGCATGTGCAAGCCTATCGCTATGATCCCCTATTACCTTATAGCTAATCCTCCTACCCATAAAAATCTGTGCATTCCTATTCGGATATCTCCTAACAGCCTCATCTAGGATCTCATATAGAGGAAAATATTTTATATCAACATCAGGAGGCACCCCCTCATCATAGTTTTTGATCCATATCCTAGGCTTAATATATCTATTGAAAACCTCTTCTGAAGATAACATTGCGGGCTGCATATCCAACCCCCTAAACTATTACCTAGCTAAATATATAAAGATAAAAATATATTATTAGTTCTAATTATGATTAGTTTTTATTATATATATGGTATAATTAATAAAACCGTTATCTCTTCTGTTGATATTAATTCCTTTCGCTTGTAATAATGATATTTTAGCTCTTGGCGAAAATAAGTTTGGTGATATAATGGTTTTTCCATTTGAAACGCTAGAAGATCTCAGTATAAGACTTTCAAGCGAGCATGAGCTTTTCAGGAAAAGCGTGCGTGAATTCGTTGAGAAGAAGATCGAGCCTATAGCGATGGAGATCGATGAGAGAGACGAGATACCCAGAGATCTTTTAGAGGATATGGCTAAGCATGGGTTTTTCGGTATAGGGATTCCAGAGACTTATGGAGGACAGGGAGAGGATCATATAAGCACAGTCATACTAGTTGAGGAAATTTCAAGGGCCTCGCCAGCGGTTAGCGTTGTACTAGGAACTAATGAGCTATTTACAATCCCCATAATACTATTTGGATCTGAGGAACAAAGAAGAAAATACCTACCAGAAATAGCTAGGGGAGAGAAGTTCGGCGCCTTTGCGGTGACCGAGCCGTGCTGCGGTTCCGATGTAGCTGGGATCCAAACTAAAGCTGAGAGGAGGGGTGATAAATGGGTTATAAATGGTAGAAAGGCGTTTATAAGCAATGCAGATCTAGCAGACTATATCCTGGTGCTCGCAAGAACCTCGCCACCACCTGATAAGAGATCACGCCACATGGGGCTAACTTTTTTCATAGTTGAGAAGGGAGTTCCTGGATTCAGGTTGGATCAGAGATATGATAAAATGGGGCTTAGAGGGAGCCATATATATGAGCTAGTATTAGAGGACGTTGTTGTGCCTGATGATAATAGGGTTGGTGCCGAAGATCTTGGATTCCTCATAGCCATGGAGACCTTTGATAGAACAAGGATAGGGATAGCTGCACAGGCTGTTGGAATAGCGCAGGCCCTCTTTGAAAAAACCTTTAAATATGTGCATCAGAGATATGCCTTTGGCTATCCACTAGCATCTTTCCAGGCAGTTCAATTCGATCTAGTAGAGATCTTAGCAAAGATCCTGGCATCCAGATATATGGCCTATCTAGCAGCTAAACTAGCCGATGAGGGTAAGAGGGAGTTCACATTTGTAGCCTCGCTAGCTAAATTCTTCGCATCAGAGGCTGCAGAGGAGATAGCTTCCAGAGCAATAAATCTTCACGGGGGCATCGGTGTTGTAAGAGAAACAGGGATCGAGAGGTTTCTAAGAGACGTAAAGATCATACAGATCTACGAAGGAACAAACGAAATACAAAGACTTGTAGCGTATAGGCAGCTAATAAGGATTCTCAGAGAGAAAAACCTGATCCCTGAAGAGGTTGCGAGGCTGGTTCTATGAGAAAAATAGCCATAGTAGGGACAGGGATAGCTAAATATGGATATAGAGCCGAGGCAACGTTAGCAGAGATAGCATATGAAGCTATAAAAGAAGCCTTGGACGAGGCTAGAATAGGCTCTGAAGATATAGATAGCTTTATCGTTGGCAACGTCGGCAGCTGGTCTAGCGAGCCATTGCCAGCTGTGCTTATAGGAGAATATGCAGGGCTAGTTCCGAAGAACGGCATTAGGGTGGAAGCTGCATGCGCTACTGGACTGGCGGCAACTAGAACGGCTTATAATATGATTGCTAGTGGTGAGGCCGATATAGTCCTTGTTATTGGCGTCGAGAAGATGAATGAATCTACAACTCCACAAGTGGTCGAGCTTATAGGAAGGGCTGGAAACTACTTCTGGGAGTTCCAAAATTTTGGAATGACTTTCCCAGGTTATTATGCTATGTATGCTACCTTATATATAAAGAGGTTTGGGGTGAAAGAGGAAGATCTATGTGAGGTTGCTGTGAAGAACCATTACTATGGATCAATGAATCCTAAGGCCCACTTCCAAAACAGAATCACGGTCGAGCAATGCATGTCTTCTAGATACATCGCGTGGCCATTAAAGCTCTATGACTCATCCCCAATAACAGATGGAGCTGCAGCTCTTATACTTGCAAGTGAAGATGTAGCAAGAAGAATAACTGATTCACCTATATGGATAAGGGGGTGGGGATATGCAAATGGAACATCAAATCTAAGTAAGAGAAGAGACTACATAGGTTTAGAGGCGACTAGGGTAGCTGCTGAAATGCTATATAGGAGAATAGGGGTAGATCCTAAGAATCCTGCAAAGTACTTTGATGTAGCTAATCTCCACGATGCATTCACAATAGCAGAGCTAATGGCCCTAAGCGATATGGGGTTCGTCGAGAAGGGGGAAGAGCACATAGTTGTGAGGGAGAAACAAACGTATATAGGGGGGTTAATACCTGTTAACCTAGATGGCGGGTTAAAGGCTAAGGGCCATCCAATAGGAGCCACAGGTGTTGGTATGGTTGTAGAGCTTACTAGGCAGCTTCAACAGAGGGTGGAAAAGGGGAGACAGGCCCCAATAAAGAGAGGTTGGGCCTTAGCCCACAATGTAGGTGGTACAGGGCATTATGTGTTTACATTAGCGCTATCGGTGGATAAGCCATGAGCAGTGATAAGACTATTATAAAGAAGCTCCCAGAGCACATTGACAGACTTTCCGAGGAAGCCCTATCGCTAATAGATAACATTGTTAGGGAGACCGGTCTCCCAATATATCAAGATCCAAAGACAGGGGCCCCTATGTGGCTAGATGTAAGGGAACTGAGACTAAGATATGTAATACCTATTAAAAGTATTGAGGAGTTTTTCAAAGGCTTAAGGAACGGAGTACTTAGAACAACCAGATGTAAAGAGTGCGGGACAATATACTTCCCACCCCAGCCTGACTGCCCCAAATGTAGAGTGAGGAACATGGAGTGGATCAATATAGATGGTGAAGGAGAGCTAATAACATGGACAGTAATAAATGCTAAGCCTCTTAGCTTCTCACATCTAGAGGAGTATATCGTTGGTATAGTAAGGATGCCTCAAGGCTTCAACATATTAGCATGGATAAATATAGATAGCCATGAGAAGCTCGCCCCAGGAATGAAGATGAGATTAAAGATCGGCAAGCGAGATCCTGAGGGCTATATAACATACTGGTTCGAACCAACATAGTTTAGTATATAACATTAAGATCTTCTATACGTTTCAAAAGAAAATGTCTCATTATCTATTCCCCCTTCTTCAAAGGTTGTCTCAGAAATCAAGATTCTATTAAGCTCGTTTTTAATATCAAGTCCTTCGTATTTGGCTACCTGCTGGGATGATCAGGAATAGTCTTAGAAAGCTGTTTGAAGGCGAAGCCATTTAGAAAGTAGAATAGAAGAAAAGGGCGGCGTTATTAAACGTTGGTATGAAACATCTATCCACAGATAGAGCCCCTGTGATTTGTGGGCGAAGTATTTAATTCTACACCAAGGGTTATCCCACTCACAGAAGCGAAACCATCGAAAAACAGCTAGAAAATGACATAAGAGGGAAAGCGCTATTTAGTTGCTATAATACCGTATATGTTTTGATGTTCATACTCATCTTCTCCTTCATAATCGGGATCCCACCAGGAGATTTTAGCATTGCCGTGTCTTATAAGGGGTTTATCTAGCTTTGATAGGAGGGCTACTCTAGAGGGCCTGCTATGGGATACAAGCTTATACCCGGTCTCTTTTGCTAGGTCTTCTGCGAATCTTAATACTTCTTCGTGTGTAGGCATATTATCCCTTGTAAGCCTTGTTACTGATGTGCCAACATGCATATATGCCTTTACCTCTATGAATGTTGGCATCCCTATTTCAACAAGCCTTGCAAATCCTTTGAGAGCTTTTTCATCCATATTCCACCCCTTAACAGCTGTTATTCTATATACTGTGGGACATGTGAAGCTTGGGAGCATCTCTATGGTTTCCATCGTTAGCCTCCATGCATTTGCCACAAGGGGGGCTGTGAAGAATTCGTACCCCTCTTCATCATAGGTCTCGAGGGATATGTAGAGCTGTGAGGGCTCTTCATCGAGGTTAGCAAGTATATCTGGTCTCACAGCCCTTGTTACTAGAAACGTTGTTATGCCCCTCCTATGATATTCCTTTATCAACTCACCTAGCCTTGGGTAGAGAGTGTTCTCACCTGTTAAGCTTATCGCAACGTGCTTTGGATCCATAGCCTCTTTTATGACATCCTCGGGAACACCGAGAGCCTTATAGCCTGAGATCGTCCTTCTATGCTCTATTATAGACATCTCAACTATAAATCTAGGGTCGTCAATGCTTATGAGACCCTTCTCATCCCACTCATCGACAATATCCGTTGGCCTTAGCCTCCAGCAGTGGATACATGCATTCCAACACCATTGAGTGGATACAGAGGATTGAATACATCTATGACTCTCAATACCATAGAATTTACCCTTATAGCAGAATTTACCCTCATAAACGGCCTTGTGCGTCCATAAACACTTCTTAACAGCTGAATGGGAGCCTATTAAATGATACTTCTGCGCTCTAAGCTTATCATTTATCTCCTTATATGGATCCTTAACTACCTGAAGCCTTACCCTCATATCTCCTCACATTCCACCCTTACTAAAAATAAATGCGTTTCGCTACTTAAAACCCGCTATAGATCTAGACGCAGAAGCTTGTCCCCCCTACTTTAGGAAGAACCAGGACTCAATTGAGTATTCCATCAGTTCATCATACTTGAATTTATAACTCGAAAGCCTCGCCCTTTAGGGCGGAGAGAAGATCAGATCTTTTCTAGAAATAGTGATAGATCTAGAACTCTTTTGACAATCCTAATTTTATTTCTTTCTCCTCTATTAATTTCTTAATGAATTTCTATCTGTAGAGTTTCAGGTGAAACTAGAATTAAAGGCTATTAGGATCTCCTAAGGAAATAGATTAATTTTAATTAAAATAGCCGCATATAGTCCGTCCTAAAGAGTCTTCGCTATTGACTAAAATATTATTTTTGAAGTGAAACGCATAGTGGTAGATAGGGCTTATGTGTATACCAAGAAGGAAAGACAATATATTCATTCTTTGCGAGGAAAGGTCTGAGAGTAGAAGGGGTCTTCACAAGAGAAGAAGGATAGCGTTGATAATAAGAGCAGGTGGTATATATCCAGCAACAGGATCTAAAAGTCCTGTAAAGCCCCTATATGCTGTGGGGGAGGCCTATGAGGTTTTTATAGAGGGATCTAGAGGGAACGAGCTCTACGTTCAAATAGATCTTACAATGAACCCTAAAAAGCGTGTTAAAGGCCATATATCTATATACGATTCTAATGGCAACATGTTAATACGGGCTAAATATGAAAAGCTTAAACTAAGACTAAGCAAGGGATCCTCTAAATACGGCAAACTGGTAGAACAAGTAGTTAGGCATCTAAATATACCATATAAAAATGTTAATTGGATGTCCAGCTAACGTTTTCCCACTAACATTTTATTAGCGGGGTTAGCCCTCAGCTTGAGTTCATCAGCTTCGCTAAGTTTCAGGGCCTCTGTTAAGCTAATGCCTTTGGGCTCCCATTTGTGTGGATCTATATCTAGCTTAATTGCGAATCACCGACACATAATATCCAAATGATTATGCAACAATATATTAAACCTAATCGTTAAATCAGAAACATCTGGTCTCCTCCCAGCTTTGAAGAAAGAGACTTTCAGTTGTAAACCCTCGAGCACTCGGACAACAGGAGCTCACACCGTATTCCAAAGATTTAAAAATATCTATATACATTCAAACTTATCGATAATCTAGAAACACAGCCTTTCCTCAGTTCTATTGAAGAGGGAACTTCCAGTTGTAAGCTCTATCTCGGCCCTTCGGAGAGGAAGTTAGTAAAGATGTATAGGTGTGTTTACAGGAAATCTCCTCCTGATCTTTCGAGGTTCTCGTATAAAGATCTGGCTTCCACATGATACGCACTTAGTATCTTTAATTAAAGGGATAACAAGTATATCGCTTCTCTTAGCCACTTCGATTCCGCATGTGGGGCACTTGATATAGTCTGGATATATCCTTTTATTAGATTCAATTATATAGCATATGGTTTTTTCACTACATACCTCTCTAATGATCTTCCTTATAGATAGTATATCATGCTCTTCTAGATGTGCCGCATAGATACCTATTGGAACAGGTTTTAATTGCCTCAGATGATCAATAGCGATCCTATATTGTTTCAATATATCCCTTGTACGATCTTTTATATTGCTATCAAGAGGTGAAATTAAATCTGTTATTAAAACCTCTATATATACATCTCTATTGAAAGCCCTCTCTATTACTTCGGTTAATGCTGATTCCATGTTAAACTCCAATGAGATTCTCTGGGGCACCTCAACTAATATAGCTTTTAACCCCTTTGCCTCTAACGCTTCTCTGAATCCATATTTTAATAGAATATCAAGCCTAGCCTTAACACCTAGGTTGATACCTTCTTTAGCAAGCACATCAGAGAGACATGAAAACCACGGCTTATATAGAGGCTCTCCTCCGTGAAGAAATATCAGATCTATATTGAGCTCTTTTCCCCTTTTAACAATAGAACTCGCTTGAATCTCTATTAAATCAAGAGATTCCTTTGCATCATACGCATCCGACCAAGGGCATTCGTTACATCCTTCTACCCCCAGATCGCCCGACCATATCCATAGTACGAGTGATAATCCATAGGGTCTATAAAGAGTTAGCGGTATATACTCTAATGAGGTCAAAGAAGCTCCTATAACTTCTCTTAAAAAACAGCTATCGCTGCTCATGGCTCTCCTCCCATATAATATGATCTAACTGGGCAGCATTCAAACAAACGTAATGTTATAGCTACCTATTAATAATAGCTGTAAATTCATTTAGTGTCAACATTTTATTACTTATAGCTCATACTTGGAAATAAGATCTCTGCGATTTTTGTATATATATACATGTAAAGATCTATATACTCTACTCCTTCAACATAGTGTTTTACCGTTTTTCCACAGACGATCCTACTAACACCTGAAGCTCTTATCCTTTCAATAGATCCTTTAACAAATATTGGATGAACACATGCAACATATACTTTAGAAACTCCCTTCTCAAGTATTAGTTTAGCAGCATTGGCTATAGTTCCTCCAGTACTTATTATATCGTCCACTATTAGTGCCTTCTTACCTTTGAGATCTATTTCCTCACTAATGAAAGATCTAATCTCACCTGTATATCGATCCCTCTGCTTTTCAATATGGTACACAGCATATACATTTGGCAGCTTCGACGCCAATCTCCTAGCCCTTTCAATACCACCTATATCTGGTGAAAATATCGCTAGCTCTTCTTCACCTATAAATTGTGGAGCAAGAGGTGTGACACCGTCTATCTCGACGAACCCCTCTCCATAGATCTTTTTAGGTATATCTGAATGAGGTTCTACAACAAATACCCTGCCCACACCTAGATCCTTTATGCTCTTTAGAATTACACCAATCGATACCGGCTCTCCTTCTAGGAAAACCTTATCCTGCCTAGCATATGCCAGATAGCTTATTAAGAGATTCACTTCAGACGCTTCACCCCTGATCGCTGCATCTACAGCCAACAGGAGTTCGATGAATTTCCTATCCTGCATGGGATACATAGACTGGGTTATTAGGACCCTCTTACCTCTTACCCTTCCCTCTAGCCTGAGGTATAGCTCTCCATCTGGGTGATCCTTTGTATATGTTCTTATAATCTCTCCGCCTAGGAGAGACGCTATCTTCTCCCCAACACCCGGATCCCCACTCAGCGGGATTATACTATACATATTCAGACCCCTCTAGAGACTGAGCCTACCACTAGCTATATCGTTTCCCACCTCCTCTATATCTTTCACTGTATCTATCGATCTCCAGTAAACATCATCTCCATATACCTTTGCCAGGAGCTTCCCTTCGGAGGCTAGCTTTGGGAAACATGTTCTTTCTATATCGCCTTTTTCTGGCAGGTAATTAAATATACTGGGCTTCATAGCATATACACCAGCATTGATCATATAATCTGGGATCATCGGCTTCTCTATAAAGCTTGTCACACCCCCATTATCGCTGATCCTAACAACCCCATAGGGGCTTCTTAAAGGAACTACAGCTATTGATGCAACAGCTGTAGGATTCTTCCTCAGCATTTCAACTAATTCAAGAGGGTTAAGTGTAGTTATTATATCACCATTTATTAGTAAAAACAGCTCTTCCCCACCCAATATATGTTCAGCATTCTTTAGAGCCCCGCCGGTTCCCAGAGGATCCTCTTCAACTACATACGAAATTCTAACCCCATATCTACCTCCCGATCCCAGCTCATCTATGATCATGTTCTTTTTATATCCCACCAAGATAACTAGATCCTTTATACTGTGCTTTCTAAGCCACTCGATCTGCCAGACTATAATGGGCTTCCCACCTACCTCGATAAGGGGTTTAGGCTTATCATCTGTAAGGGGTCTTAACCTCTTACCATACCCCCCAGCTAGTATTGCTGCCTTCAAAAACCTCCCCCTATGAGTTCCCTCTACAAATATTTCTCTTTTTACAACTGAAAGTCTCGCCTTTCAGGACGAGGAGAAGGTAAGATCTAAAACCTCTCCTAAGAACCAGGAGCTTATCTAGCTCTCAACCTTACTAATTATATTCTTGTGATACCCCTGTTATCTTGAATATAAATCTTTATAAGGGATATTGCGGATTATTTAGGAAAGAAGGTGATTCTATGAGCGGTATGGGAAACAACAGCTTTGATATAATAATAACTACAGATAGAACGATGATGACAGATCACCATGGTAAGGAGTTCATAGGATTCATGTCTACAAGCCCGAGCGTCGGGCTCCCCGAGTTCCTATGGATGTATCTCTGCTGCCCTAAGCCTAAAGTTGATAGATATGGAAGGCCTCTTGTAGCTCCCTATGGCCTTAGAAAGGTTGAGGCCAAGCTTCTTGAAAGCGGTTTTAACGCAGCTGTGATAGATCCCGACTATATAGATCGCTATGTGGAAAATGCAAAGATCCTAATGGTAGGGCACCACGACTACTTCGCATTCGGTCCCCCCAGCTCTGAGTGGTGGCTCATAACAGGCAAGGAGCCTGTTAATAGGAGAAGCTTTATAAAGCTGATGGGCAGGGCTTCTATAAAGAGGGCTAAGAAGAAGGGCCTTAAAATAGTTGCTGGGGGGCCAGCAGCGTGGCAGTGGTTCTGGGAGCCTGATCTATGGAAGGAATTTGGAGTCGATGTTGTGCTAGATGGGGAGGCTGAGAAAGTTATAGTCCCCCTCGTAAAGGATCTAATAGAAGGCAAAGAGGTCCCCAACTACATATATGTCGGAGCTAACATGGCGCCAGATGTTGAAGAGATTCCAGAGATAAAGAATCCTAGCGTCAACGGGCTCGTAGAGATCATGAGAGGATGCCCTCGAGGCTGCAGCTTCTGCTCAGTCACCCTGAAAACCCTTAGACATTATCCGCTAGAGAAGATAGAGAGGGAGATCCTCGTTAATGTGAAACACGGAATAGTTCATGGAATACTTCATAGTGACGATGTGCTCCTCTACGGATCGCAAGGGGTAATACCAGTGCCGGAACCCCTTATCAAGCTCCACGAGCTAGCACTTAAACATTATAAAACAATAGCTTGGAGCCATGCCTCTCTAGCAGCTATCGTCGTTGCCCAGAGAGGATATAAGTTGATAAGCAAGTTAATGGATATAGTGTTCTCCAAAGGGGAGCAAGACTATATAGGTGTCGAGGTTGGTCTCGAAACAGGATCCCCTAAGCTTGCCAAGATAATAATGCCTGCCAAGGCAGCACCCTTCAAAGTCGAGGAATACCCAGAAATTGCTGAAGAAGCTTTTGCTATAATGCACGAATATAGGATCATACCGGCAGCGACATTTATACTTGGACTTCCAGGTGAGGAGGAAGATGATGTATGGAAGACGGTAGAGCTTCTAGATAGAATTAAAAAATATAGAAGCATAGTCGTACCAATGATCTTCGTGCCTATGGGAGCTCTTAAAGCGGATAAGAGGTCAGGGATTAAAGGACTTAAACTAACCAGAGCCCATATAGAGGCGATGAGAAAAGCCCTCTGGCATTCGATATACTGGGGAGAGGATATAATATCTAAATTCTATATAAAAGGACCCAAGTATACATTGGTTAGACTTCTTCTAAAAGCATTTATAGAGTATGCGAGGTGGAAGGCCTCAAAAATAGAGGAGGAGATAGAGACGTATAACGAGATCGTGTTATCAATTGATAAAGCAAAAGAAAGATCTGAGAGAACCATAGTAAGCCAGCTAATAGGGAGATAAATATTTCCATACATAGGCAAAACCAAAGCTAGTTAAATATATATTGCCCTCTAGCGCTATATTTTTCTAGCTTGGAGGTGATATCTCGAGATGGAATTTTGCCCCAAATGTGGAGGAGTTATGATGCCAACTAAGAAAGGGGAAAGTGTGTATCTCAAATGCAGCAAATGCGGATATGAGAAGAAGGCATCAGGAGATGCTTTAAGGGGATACACAATATCTAGGGAGACAGATAGAAGTCTCAGAGTTAAAACAACCTCTAAGATCAGTGAGGCTAGAGGAATAGCTAGAAGCATTGAAGAACTGGAGCAAGAGAAAGAAGAGTACTATGAGATCTTCCTAGATCTGGTGGAGAAGGAGGAAGAGCCGGAGCAGTCTGAGGAATAGAGGAATAGCTATTTAATGCTCCAATATCTCAGCAAGGGAAGGGACAGAGACATTTAGAAGTTTCAAATAGCAACTGAAAGCTCGCCCTTGAGGGCAGGGAGGAGATCAGAAACTCTAGAATGATAATGAGTATAGTAGTAACTTTGACCCCTAGAGGAAGCATGACTCCCATAGGCTGTCCTGAAGAAACAGTAGTGAAGTAGCGATCTAGCGTATTTGGTGCGAAAACTGTGATGTGATAAACGAAGACACGCTCAGACGAGCTGTTAGTAGAGCTATACTTGGTTAATACTATTAATATTAAGTATTAAGTTAGAAAGTTAGTGCAGACTAGGATCATTTTTATCCAAGGTATCTATCAAGGGTCTGCTGCTTTCCGTGGGTTTTGTTACCTAACTTGATCATATTTGCTAGCAGCTCGCTCTCTACAATAGATATAGCTTCTGATACTGTGGATGCTTTCTCAGGAGACTTCTCCAGCATCCTTCTAACTGTTTCCCTTATGTGCCAGTTACCTACACTAGCATAATATCTTGGTGTAATCTCTCTTACAACAATTATAGAGGCCCTCCTACCTCTCTTATAGAGATGCTCTAAAACAGCTAATCTAGCTGCATGATATCCCCCGTCCATGAAGAGAGGCTCTCCGCTGAAACCCTCTCTATTTCTTATAACAATCGGTTCCCTCCCTCCTTCTGTAAATATCGTGTTCGGATGCCAGATCTCTATCCACTCGAAGCTGTAGGGTCCTGGCTGTATTATAACCCAAAACCTATTTCCTAGATACTCTCCTCGGTACAGCTCTATATCATTTACAGAGCTATATGTCCTTATAGATCTCAGAAGCCTAGATGATATGACACTATCAACGGCTGTTATAGCCCATCTAGTGGGGACAAGCCTTCTATTCCTAGAGAGGCCTAGGAGGCCGAATGATAAAGCTCTCTGTATAGTATATATCGATACACCTCTCATATATAACTCCCATATAGCTTCTGATGCCCTTATTTCATCCTCATAGATCTTTTCAATACCCTTAGATATGCTAGGATTGCTACTCACTTTAACCCTATCAGCCATTGCTAAGAGGCCGTGGGGAGTTATCACGGGGTCTAGCATTTTTGCAGGCATAGGGGTTTTCACGAGACTGGCTTCTGTATCAACGGGCTTTGACGATATCATGGCAAAGGGTATTTCAAGATCTATTAGTCTTTGATAGCTCCTAACATCTGCTTTTATTACTGCTGCAACAACGCTTGATCTAAGCTCTATTATATCTTCCAAAGACTTAACCCCCCACCAATTCTCAGGAGAATCATAAATAGAAGCCTCATCACCAGTAATACCAGGCGGTATACCTATCAGCACAGGAACGAGTGGATAGTTCTTCTCACCAACTACACCGCTAGGAGGCGTAGATCCTGTAATATCTCTCCCAACTATTTTACTATATATTCTCGCCTGCGCCCTTAGTCTCACAACCAGAGGACACCTAGGTAACCCGCATAGCATTTTATAGCCTTTACACCTCACACACAGCGATGAAGAAATCTCTTTTCCAACACCCCCTAGGAAATACCCCACCCTATCCGTCTTCCCTCAGTAATATAGATCTTAAAAATAATATATTAGCTTGACCCCCCCTAAAAGGGCGGGGGTTCCCTTTAGGGTAGAGAGGCTTGAGCTACATTCCGGGGTTTCACCCGGTTTAGCCCAGGCCGGAGATCTCAGCAAAAAGATCTTCTATAGAATTGAAAGGGAAGTAAATCAGCTTAGAGCCTTTACCAAGCCTTTGAGTAATGTATCGTGGATACTCAGCTACTTTTTAATATCTCTTCACCACCTCAAATGACAGATGTAAACCCGAATAGCGAGAAAGCCAGTGAAACAGAACTTCTTTATTAAAGCCCCATATAACATGATGTTGGGAGACGGGTTGGGAGGTGAAAGGAAGCCCCTGCATATACTGGCTGGTAAAGAAGATATATCGCCAAGGGTTATAGCTGTTGGTGATCCTAATAGAGCTAGGGTATTATCATCAACTATACTTGAGAAACCGAGGCTTGTAAATGAGTATAGAGGTTTCTTAATATATACAGGACTTTACAAAGGAGAACATCTTACTATAGCGACCCACGGTGTGGGGGGTCCTTCAGCCGCAATAGTCTTTGAAGAGTTACATATGCTCGGAGCGAGATACATTGTGAGACTAGGAAGCACTGGCGCATTAGTAGCACATATAGATATAGGGGATGTGATTGTTGCCGATGGAGCCGCATACCCTGTAGGGGGTGCGATGGGCATGTATATGGGTAATGATAGCTTTTATCCGGCCTCGCCTGATGTGGAACTAACATATTTAATATATAAGAGGCTATCTAATAGCAAAGGCTACCGCGTATACATAGGCGCGGTATATAGCTCTGATGCATTCTATGCGGAGAACCCTGAGTTTGTCTCTAAATGGGCTTCTAGGAACGTGCTTTCAGTAGAGATGGAATGTGCAACACTCTTAGCTATATCTAGATTGAGGGGTATGAGGGCTGCATGCGTTTTGGTGGTTAGCGATAACCTGGTTAAAGGCGTATCTGTCCTCTCCTCTCTAGACGTGCTTAGAGAGAGGTTTATAGAAGTTGGTAGAGTAATTGCTGATGTGCTTGTCGAGTATAAATAATGGTTAGAGAAAATCCATCTCCATAAGAGCTATATTTCAATCACATCTCCTATTCCTGGGAGAACAACCTCTACCCCGATCTCCTCTTTCACCCTATTAGCAAATGAAGTGCCAACCTCCGGATCTGTGTGGATCACTATGATCTTCTCAAGACTCTTTATACCCTTCACGATAGATAGGAGACCAGATCTTCCTGCATGTGCTGAGAAGTCGAACCACTCAACCCTAGCTACTACTCTAGGACCATTCTCCATGAAAACCCCTTTTTCAAGGATCATCCTTCCAGGTGTATTCTTACCCTGATAGCTTACTAAGAAGATAGCTGACTTCTTATCTCCTGCAAGTCTTTTTAGATAGTAAAGAGCAGGGCCTCCCTTGAGCATGCCTGCACTGGCCACTATAACCCCTGGTTCTCTCCATATCTTTCTACGCATACTCCATCCATCAACCTGGATAAATATATCGTTAGCCCTTTTGAGGGATTCAGGCCTTCTTATATAGCCTATATGCCTTAGCATAACATCTGTAATGGGCCTTATCATCCCATCATAGCTAATCATATAGCTATTTAGCCTCTCAGCCAGTAACGCCAAGATCTCTTGGGATCTACTGAGACTAAATGCGGGAACCAACACAGTGCCCCCGTTTTCGACAACCTCTCTAATAGATTCTATAAATCTAGCTTCTACAACACTTCTCTCAGCATGATCTGTATCCCCATATGTTGCCTCTATTATCAAAACCTCAGCATCAATACCGCCAAGATCTGCAGGCCCAACTAGCCTCGTTTCTAGAGTATTCACATCACCTGTATAGAGGATCCTCTTACTTCCAGTATCCAAAAGAACAGATATCGAACCAGGTATATGGCCTGCATCCCTGAAGATAGCTTTGAAACCCCCTATATCTATTTCATCCCTATATTTTACTGATATAGAGCTTTCCATGAACCTTTCAACTTCATTGGCTTCAAATGGTAGATAGTATGATGATAGCTTTAAGAAATCATATAGCATGAGTCTCGATATATCCCTTGTAATAGGCGTCATATAGGATCTAGGCTTGGCTGAGATATAGAGTAAAGGAGCAGCCCCGACATGATCTAGATGAGCATGTGTTATGACCATACCATCAACGCTAGACGGGGGAATCGTGAGAGGGAGCATCGGTATATCTCTCTCATCAAAGGTCACCCCATAGTCTAGAAGGATATATCTACCTGCCTTTTCTATTGCTATAGCAGCTCTGCCAACCTCCTTGCCAGCACCCAGGATGTGTATCCTCTGATTCATCTTCTTCATATTTAAAAACACATTGAGACTAATATATTCTCTTTAACCTATATTAGGTAGGGTTTTAAGGAATGCTCCCAATACCAAGAGATCTAGAGAGACAACTCAGAAAAATGGGTTTAAAGGTTGAAGAGTTACGCGGGGTTAAGCTAGTATTAATAGAGACAGAAGATAAAGAGATAATGATAGAGGAGCCCCAGGTTTTAGTAATGACTCTAAAGGATCAAAAGATATTCCAAGTAATCGGAACCAAGGTTAAAGAAGTAAGGGAAGCAGAGACGAAAAAGGAGGAAACAGTTATCAGTATATCTGAAGACGATATAAAATTCGTTGCTGAACAAGCAGGTATCACATATGAGAAGGCGAAGGAGATCTTAGAAAAGGCTGGTGGAGATATTGCAAAAGCATTAATGCTTGCTCAAGAAGGTTCTACGAGAAAAACATAGGGTTTAAAAATATTTAGCTGTAAAGACCCTAGGCAAAAGATGCTTCGCACTATCTACCTTAATCTACCAATTAAAATCATATAAAGCACAGCATCAATATTCCATTAGATTAAACTATGTGCCAGATATAGAAAAGCAACTAAGCAACTATATGCAAGACCCTAATACTCCAAGTAGATCTGTAGATCGATTAAGCTAATTTAGTATTACCACATTGGGATCCTATCTCTGGGATCTATAATTTATACATTATTACTCAATCATTTCACACACCTATTTCTTATTATTTTCGCATCTAAGATCCTCATGGGTGCTTATAAAATATCGCAAGAGCTTTTCCTATCTCTTTTTACATACCTAGATAAACTAGGAAATATATCGCATGAGACAAGAGATCTACTATTGAGGCTCGCCTGGAAGCTATACGACCTTAACCGCAAGAGATCTATATCTATTAATCATAGCGTGATGGAGATCCTCGTTGCCTCACATTTAATTAAAAGCGGCTATGATGATGTCGACGTTGAAGCTCCTGTTGGCGATTTAGTAGCTGATGTAGTTGCTTATAAAGAGGGTAGGAGATTAATAGTTGAGATTGAAACAGGATTTACACCTGCAGATCACTCAACAGATCCAATTGAATATCTAAGAGCTAGGATATCTTGTAAAATTGCTAGATATAGCTCTAAAGGCGATATGTTTGCTCTAGCATTCCCAATATATTATATACCCCCTATACCAGATGCCTTATTGAAGCCTCCTTTTAAGAGGCAGGTAGACGAGTTAATAAGGCTAATAGAGAGTATCAACCAATATTATAAAAATCCACCTATAGATATAAAGGATCTTATGAATGCCAGAGTAGATGAACTCTATATCCTCTATATAGATAAAGGTAGGGTAATAAAGATCAGCCCAGACGATATGCTTTCCCTTAGAACACACCTATACAGCGAACTAGATCTATATAGATTTCTATTCAACGAATATTAAATATAAAAGATGCTCCATAGCTAAAGGCCTCTATCAAGACAGGGTAAGGATAAATCTGAATATAGATATATAATTTGGAAAGGCGTTCTAAGATAAGATATAGATTGCCTTCATTAAGATCTATGATCCTCTCTAGGATTAATTCTCAGAACGATTTAATAAAATTAAATCCACCTACAACTAACTAGGGCTGAGAGGAACTCTGATGCCTTTTGGGCTCTTCCTGAGTATCGATGTCCGATACGATGATCATATCTTCGGTTACCATATATTTACCCCATTTTTCATAATGCTTTATTATGATCCATGTTCTAACAATTCTATGATATTCGATACATTCTGTCTCAATTATCTCATTCTGTTGAGTAACCCCTATAATCCTTGACTTTTGAATCTTTGATCCTGCATCAGTACAGCTTTCCATTTTAACAGATTTTAGAAGACCATTTATCGCTAAACCCAACAGATCTAAATAATGAACTTTTCTTGCCATGGACAATATAGACCCTTCTAATCAGTATTACTAGGGGTCTTAAATTCTATGGAGCTGCGTATCTAATGTTATCCCGATATTAAGGGGAGATTTTATAAGCAAATAATTACTATAAACATTAATCGGTGGTTGAAGTGCGGATCATAACAGTTAAGATACCAGAAAGCTATCTAGAAGGTTTAGAGGAACTCGTTAACACAGGTAGATATACATCTAGGAGCGAGGCCATAAGGGCTGCGATTAGAGAGCTTCTTCGAAAAGAACTATGGGATGTACATTATGAGAGAAAACAGGAGAACAATGAAGATGAAAGCTATAGAGATAAGAAGGGAAAGATAGTAAAGTTATCTCTTTAGATATACACAGAATTTTCCATTAGATAGTCTTATATCTATATCAAAAAACCCCAACTATGATCCTTTAATTTTCTCTTCGGACATCGAGCCAATATGCTAGATGATATTATAACAATATAGGTAATACTATACCTCCATTCCTAAAAGTTTTTTCCTCTTTAGCCAGAGATACACTTTTTTAATTGTTGCTACATCCTTCCTAACATCCCTTTTTGGAGTTCCACGTCTCTCAACCTCTAGAAAGAACATTGTCTCTTCAAATCCTTTCATCTCCTCTTTCACACCCTCCTTAGGATCTACTATGATTGTTGGAACTTCAAAATAGTCATGGCTGTTAGACGATACAATACCTCCAATACCAATTACTGGGACTGAGTTCTCAATAGATCTTGCTATCAATATACTTTTATAATTCTTAAATTCCTCATTCAACCTCATGAAAGTTATTATTATCTCTGATCCTGCTATAGTTAACGCATGCGCTATTTCAGGCGCCAGGAGATCTTCTTCACACATAACTCCTATAGTGATTCCCACGTCTATAACTCCTAGATCACTTCCAGACGATATTAATCCTAGATCTAGCGGACCGAGAGCTATCTTCCTATATTTTGCAACAATACCTCTGTTAGGCGTTATAAAGATCGATGTGCTATATAGCCTAGGGCCAGCCCTTTCTATTATAGGTCCTGTCAAGATAGGAATCCCTGCCTTCTCCGAATAATGCCTAAGAATTTCTGTAGTACTTCCAGGGATCTTCTCTGCATAGGTTTTCTTAAAGTGTTTCCTAGGATCTACATTCCCGATGCTATCAAGCACAGGTCCTAAATGGAATAGAGCTGGAAGTATTGCTAATCGTGATTTTCTCTCTTTTGCTGTTACGAGGATCTCGTAAACTCTCTCTAGGTTTTTTCTCTTCATCCTATATCTTATTCTCATATGGGGAACGGCTATCATCATTTTATCCTCCCCAACTCCTTTCATTCTACTCACCACCCTCAACTAGTCTATAGCTTTTGAGCTCATTATATAGTTCGTTAAGCACCTCTATATAATCAGCTGATCCTCTTTCTATATGATCCATCTTTTCCTCTAGCTTCCTAGTTCTATCTATATTCACCAGAGCGCTGTATTCCTTCAATAGATAGTCATAAACCCTCCTACCATATTTATTCGATACCAAAAGCCCTGTTTTCTTGAAGAAGCTTCTTACAATATATCTTCTAAGAATTATATCGACTATCTTGGCATATGTGCTAGGCCTTCCAATACCTTCGTGCTTCATCATCTTAATAAGATCCCCAGGTGTATATAACCTCTCACCTCTAAAGTTCTCAGAATCTACTACAATTTCTATAACTCTGCCTATGAGGGTTTTAGGGAATGGCTTGTATTGATGGCTATAGAACTCCATAAACCCCTTTTCGATGATGTCACATATCTCTTTAGAAGTTGCCCGGGCTATTATGCCCAAGCTATCTTTTACATCAAAACCTATAACACAGATCCTAACTTTAGCCGGGATAGATTGGCTCGCTATAAACCTCCTAAAGATCAGATCATATACTCTCATATGATCCCTCGAAAGCCTAATATCTAACAATCCCTCCGCCAACATTCTTCCCAACATGTCGTGATCTATAGGTCTGGTGGGCCTTATAGCTTCATGCGCCCCACCCTCCCCCCACCTCCTAGGTCTCAAGAGATCTTGTACCCCAAGTTCTGTCATATATGATTTAGCTATCTCAATTCCATAGTCAGACACTCTTGTAGAATCTGTTCTATGATATGTTATAAGGCCTAGCTCGAATAGATCTTGGGCAATGTCCATGACTCTTGGCGCGGGGATTTTTAGATATTGCGATATATCTACAAGCATAGTATCAGTTGTATAGGGGGGCGGTGGATTTAGCTCCTCCTCATAGCTATCAACAACATATATGTGGATTATAACCCTATCACCTACATTGGGTTTCTTGGTAAACATGTTAAGGGGTATTTCCAATATATACTGTGGCTCTTTATCACCCGTGTAGAGCCTTGCTATAAAATATTTACTCTTCTTATGCTCTCTAGTAGATGTAACAACCCAGCCAAGAACAGGCGTCTGAACCCTTCCAGCGCTAAGCCTATATTTAAGATCTAGATCTTCCTCCTCCCTCAGATGATCTGTTACCTTTTGTGATAATATAAAACCTATCCATCGATCCTCTATCCTTCTAGCTAGCTGAGCCCTAACCCTATTCAGATCTATATCCCTTGGATTGTTAATTGCATTGATAAAAGCCCTTCTAGTTACCTCATGGAACTCTATCCTTTTTATTTTATTATTATAGGGCTTCAAAGCAATATAAAGATCAAAAGCTATTTTCTCACCCTCAGTATCGGGATCAGTTGCTATATAGATCTCGTCAACCTCTAGAGCAGCCTTTCTAAGAGCCTCTATAGTGCTCCTACTATCCCTAATATCATTAGATCCACATATTGGGCATCTAAGCTCTCCTTCTAACGTATCATTGGTGAATTGATTGCCACATTTTCTACATCTCTTAATCGTAGTATATATCGGGATATACTTATTACCCTCTACTATAACCCCGTGTAGGGATCTCTGTTTTGAATATAGGTAATTATCTAGATCATCAACCGCTAAATCGTATAAGTGTCCACCGCTCGCTGTGATAAGCAGGGTTAGGTTGCCTAATGAAGCCTCATAAACCTTGATCTCGCCGAGCTCTTTAACACTTGGCCTGCCAAAGAAGCTAGCTATTGTTCTGGCTTTATTGGGTGACTCGACTATAACAAGTACTGTTCTTGTGAGCTCTTTAACGCGATCTCCTAGAGACATGTGTAGAACTCCTTGCCTAGCCTTTCTAATGTTGTCCCTATCGCGATCAATCTCCCTTAGAATCTCGTCTATATTCGCCTCATTAAGCCTTTTAAGAGCTATATCCTCAGAAATTATTTTAAGCCTTCTCTCGAGCCCTATAAGCAACCTAGGATCTCTTTCTAGGATTATCGATAACCCTTTTGAAATCCCGCCTACATATAGTCTGGAGGTTCTACCACTTGCTTGGATATATGTTGCCCAATCAGGAATATACACATATATCTTATCACCTATCTTTTCAACCTTTGTATACGGATTCTTCTCTAATTTAGAAAGAAATCTTGGCTCCGAGATTATTGAGTTCACAGCATTTATAGCTTCCTTGAGAACTCTCTCTGCCCAACTCGCAGGCTCTCCTCTTTTAGCCTTTTCAAATATTTCTTTAAGATATGTTGGAGAGCTTCTCCTAAGGATTCTAAGCACTTTATTGAGTGTTGTTGTGAGCTCCTCCCTCTTGCTGCTATCTTCTATAGTGTCTATTGCTAGCTCTAGGATCCTTGGTATATCCTGGACTTCTATCTCTTTTATATCAAGAGCTATTTTATGTCTAGGCGTTTCGAGAAAGACAGCATATCTAATAACATCCGGAAGATCGATCCCTCTTACTGCAACACCATAGTATGTTGATACACCAACCACGACATCGATCTCCCCGTTTGCGAAGGCGTCTATAATCTTTACATTCTTACTCGTTAGAGGTGCTACATGTAGGTTTGTCCTTTTCGAAAGCGCCTCTGATATTTTCTCAGCATACTCTATACCAAGTTCTCTGGGTACATATATAATCCCGCCAGATCCTAGTTTTTTAATTAAGTTAGATGCTATATCTACAAGATCTTCTTTATCTCCAACTATATAATATAGATCAGCTACATTTCTTATCACATCATATCTAGCCCCTATTTCAAAGCCAAAGATCTCTCTAAGGATCTTTATCCTTCTTCCTCGAGCCCTACCTGTAGCACTGCTTATAACCAGGATCAGATCTTTTCTCTTGGATTTTTCTACATCTCTTTTAAGATCTGAGATCTTCGCTAAGATCTCTTCATTATTTTCTTTAAAAGCTGCTTTGACTTTGAGATCTACTATCGTTAGGGCTTTTTCGACTGTATCTCTCTCTATACCCATGGTATATAGCACGTGATCCAGCATCTTCCCTCCTCTAAGGATAGAATCTACATCGTCTACAAAGAAGAAGTTTATCTTCCCTTTTATTAGAGCTATGTTCTCTTCATTTCTAAAAAACGCTGATGTTGTGATCAATATATCGAACTCTCCTTTAGAGAGTTTCTCTATAACCTCCTTACGCTCTTGCTGTGGGATCTTACTATGATAAACCTCAATCCTTACAGCTTTCCCTAGAGAAGCCTTATCTAGATATTCGTTGGCCCTCTTATATAGTTGATCTGCCAGGGGTATTGTGGGAACTATGATTAGTGATTTCCAGCTTCTCTCTAGCGCTAGAAAAATAGCCATAATAACCCCAAAAGTTGTTTTCCCAACACCTGTGGGAGCTATTAGGGCGAAACTCGAGCCAGTTATAACTCTCTTGGCCCACATCTTCTGAAGACTCCAGGGGTCTCTACCAATACATATCCTAAATAACTCTGAAAACTTGCTAACACTATCTTCCACCTTAATTAGTGTTTCATAGTTTATTAGAGATCTTTTCTCAAGCCTATCTCTCTCCCTCAAAGCACTATAAATCAATCTATGGAGTTCCTCAATAGAACCTGCTTTTAGAATTCTCTCTATATGTGGGCTATTAATACACCTTCCACATGGGATCCCCATTGCAAGGCGATCTGTAGGTGATGATAATCCACAATTAGGACAAGCCCACCTATATATGGCTTCAGGAACACTTAGCGGTTGTCCACCTTTTAGTGCCTCTTCCTTAATCTGTCTCACATAACCAACCAATAATAAGAGAAAAAACTCTCCTTTAAATACCTAATTACAACTGAAAGCCTCGCCCCTTCAGGGCGGGGATGGGGATTTACAAGCCTTCTAGGGTTTAATTTTTTATGGAGCCCGAGATGATGGGCTCCTGGGGGATCTCTGACCACCCCGACTGCCCCCAGATGACAGATGTAAACCAGAATAGACGGGGGGACCGATGATCCGCCTGAAAAGAATGACGATCAAGATGACGACCTGAAGGTGGGAGAGGAAGTCAGAACCAAAAACATTGTTTTTCCCTATGGCGAGGAGAAAATGAATTCCTATTCCTTGAAGTATAAGGTCTAACAATATATTCATTTTGCGCGCTTCCACATTGCTTGAGCTAGGAAGTGGGAGCGAAATACCAAGTTACGCCCTTTATGCCGGGGTGTGTCTTTCTATGTTGTAGAAGACTAAGAATTGTTAGGGCTACGTTTTTATCCAAGCCGATCTTCTTATTAATCTTATCATACTCCTTAAAAATGTTATATCTTTCATATAAAAATTTATAGACGTTTAAGCTATACACACATTAATGAGCTCTGACAACAGGACAAGCCTCGTCTTTTAAGGCGGGGTAGGATTTTTAAGCCCTGGAGTGTGAATGTTTTTGATGATGAGGTTATTTCTTTGAGGATTTAGAGGTTGATGCCTTGGCTGGGCACTCCGTTAGCGTGCCCCGATATCCCTAGAGGGAGACCCCGAACCATACCCCCAACCCGATGATCTTGGGAATAGAGCCAATAAACCCCCGCCAGAGGGCTAACACGAGACCCAGAGATTCGAAACCCCGCCCATTAGAGCGGGGAGGGGTCATTATATACCTCAAAGCTTTTTGATCCTGTCTATCTTGGGATCCTCTGGGAAGATCTAGGATTTTTGGTTGGCTGTTTTGCTTGTAACGTGCTGTTTGTAGATTTTCACGCTGTAGGCCATGCGGTTCCTTATTCCTTCTCTTGCTGACCTCCTCTCCCGCCTTCAGGTCGTCATCTTGATCGTCATTCCTTTCTGGCGGATCATTGGTTCCCCCCATCTATTTGGGTTCTCATCTGTCATTTGGGTGCAGTGGGGGTGGTCAGAGCTCCTCCAGGAGGATTTATCCTTAGCTTCTTCAAAGCCCTCTTCCTGATATTCAGCTTTCTAACAATGTCTCTATCAGCCTCAAAACCACATCTAGAGCATCTAAGCCTCCTATAGCCTGTCTCCTCTAGTTTCTTAGAATCGCATTTAGGGCATCTTGATGATGTTCTGTTTGGCTTTACAATGGCTAGCGGCATCCCATGTTTCTTTACTTGCCAATCAATCCATTTCCCCATCCTCTTATAGCCCATTATGATGAGTCTCGTCCTGTGATCCTTGTTCTCGATCCTTCTCAGTGTGTTTATCAGCCCAGTGAGATCCTCTCTAGCGACTGCGTATTGAAGTCTTAAAGCTAGCCCCAAGATCTCCAAGGCTGTTTTCCTAGCCCAGTCCTCCAATATATTCCTAGACTTCCCATGATAGGATGTTATTCTATTCAGGATCCCTCTTCTCCTCCATACAGGATATCTAATGGGTATTTCCTCTGGAGATTCTCGGCAAGCTTCTTCTACCTATGGGCTTCATCGATCTCGGTGTCTTTCTCCTCATTGATCACGTGATCTCCATATACTATCTTCTTTTCATTGATATCTACGGCTATAGCGTCTCTTGGCTGGTAGGGCTGTGGCTTGGATATTTTCTTTGATATCCAAAGCATCATGTTATCACCTCTATAGACTAGCCTTGCCTCCCCATTTTCATACTGATCATACCTCCCATCCCAGCCAATGATCCTAAGCTTTATCCCTCCTGCAATTTCTACGTAGCCGTCTATGATCCAGTAGCTCTGCCCTTGATACAGCCACATGTTAAGCTTCCTAACCCTTAGTCTCCTCCCTTTCCTAGGATTATTCCTCCAAGCCTTTGCATTTACAAGGGCATATCCCTATAGCAGTCAATAGCAATCCTTGATGGGAGGTCGAACCATTCCCTCAGCTCTCTATATAGAGCGTTGTGAACCCTCCAAAGCTCCTCAAACCAAGGCTCAGGATCTTGTTTATTGCATAGTTTAGGGCTGTGTTGTATCTTCTGAGGAGCTCTATGGCTTCAGGCTCGGAGCTAACCATCATGCCTATTGAAAGGGTTAGCAAACCATCATCACCAGAAGTCATAGAACTCCTCTAAAAACCAGAATATAAAAGCTGATAAGCATTAAAAGACGAGGCTTTCAGGTGTAAAAAGTACTAAATAGATCCTAAGGGCTCTTCTCTAGAATTGGAGGGGTTATACCCTAGTCTGAAACATTTTTACGTAACTACTCGTTATTTTTGATCACTTCTAATTCTTTTAATGCTATTAAGTAGCTGGGGCTATATGCCTAGTCGAGATTTATAAGCTTTTCTGTTATCATTTAATTGGAGGGTGCCACTATGAAGTCTATGAGCAGTTGTGAGGTGGAGGAGGGCACCCAATGAAACTCCCCATGTCCTTGAAGGGAGTGGTTCAGCTCCCGTAGACGGCATGGGGAGTAAAGAGGAGTGATGAAGCCGAGTGATTAACAATCACAATGAAGGCAGAACTCTGAAGGCTTCTAGTGTTTTTATTGATGCTAGTATGCAGTTCCTTATCCCGTCTCTTGGGACTAGTTCTCTGCATCTCTCTATGGATGGGTTTTTCCTGCCCTCTATGATGTCCTCTAGGGTTGCTGGTTCTCTCGATACTAGGTTGTTGTCTAGGAGGCAGTATGGTGCTGTGTATCTGAATAGTCTTGGGTGTATCTTAACCAGCTCCTCTCTCAGCATCCATGCTACGAGCCTTATCTCTGTCTGTGCGTGTGTGCACATTCTGAGCCCTAGGAAGTGGAGGATCTCCCTGGCATTCATAGTAACCACAACCTTTGTTGCAACTGCCTGTGGGAGGATATATCTTGCATCCTCCTTCGAGAGCCCTTTTAGCCTCAGCTCCCAGTATCTAGCAACACTCCTAGCATATTCAGAAGCCATTGATAGCCTGAGATCCCAAGACCAGTCAGGGTCTCCCAGGTAGAAGGCTCTGGATACAGCATCTATAGCCTCCCGATCCCCCTTCAAAACCCTCTCAGAGACACCGATCCAGAAGCCAGGGTCTCTGGGCTCTAGAAGCCTCTCATTATACCTCTGGCTAAGCTGCGTGTAGCTGGCAACCCTATGCCTAACAAGCTGGTGGGAACAAACCCTGGAGCATATAACCTCGAAGGTATATATAGAATGCTCCCAAGGACTTAGATGACCCCTCCTAAGAGTCTCCCTAATCCAGGTCTCAACCTCATCATCCCCCATATCCTCGAAGATCTCAGAAACATCCCTAGAGGATAGAGACCTCTTAGAAGAAGCAGCAACAAGCCTCTCACCATCCACAGTATACGATATCACCCTCACCCTGGGGATTCTCTCCAATACACTACAACCCCTAAATATTATTATTTCGTTACTAGGAATAATATTCTATCTTCCTTTCAATTCTATAGTAGATCCTCTCAGGGCAGGGCTTTCAGTTGTAATACTACATCACTTTCAATTCTATAGTAGATCATCGATAGATATCTCAGATTTGTTATATCTCAAATCTTTCAATTCTATAGTAGATCATCTGATCCATGTGGTCTTTTTTGATCTTGATCAGTTCTATAGTAGATCAGATTTGCTCTATTTATTTATATGTTTTGGGTATTTAAGTGAAGATCCGGTTTTTGATCCTTGTTTTTGATGGCGCTGACCCCCCACCTGGTCATCGAGGGGCTCTAAGCCCCTAGAAATTGATCCCCAAGCCCTCAAAGAATCCATATGTCTCATTACAACTGAAAGCCCTGCCCTGAAGGGCGGGGATGGCGTCTATAAGCATTCTAGGGCTTTGATCATTTTTGGAGGGGCTCTATGGCTTCTGGTGATGGGGGAGTCTGACCTCCTCCCCGTCCTAAAGGGCGAGGCTTTCAGTTGTAATGCTTATAAGTGTGTTTACATATATAGAAGTAAGCTCTGTGGGGGTGGTGGGCTAGGCTTCTACCAGGGTTTATATATTCGATACAACTCTGCGAGATGGAGAGCAAACTCCAGGTGTAGCTTTAACCGTTGATGAGAAGATCAGAATAGCCCAAGCTCTTGATGAGCTAGGGGTAGATGTTATAGAGGCCGGTTTCCCTATAACCAGCCCTGGTGAGTTTGAGGCTGTTAAGCGGATAGCCCGTCTTGGCTTGAATGCGAAGATCTGTGCGCTTGCTAGGACTAGTATTAAGGATATGGAGCAGGCTATCGATGCTGATGTTGACAGAGTTCACGTCTTCATCGCGACATCGGATCTTCATCTAAAATATAAGCTTGGGATTAGTAGGGAGGAGGCTTTGAGAAGGGCTGTTGAGGCTGTTGAATACCTTAGATCCCATGGTGTTGAGATCGAGTTCTCAGCCGAAGATGCTACAAGAAGCGATCCCGAGTTTCTAAGGCAGATATACTCCGCAGTTGTGGATACAGGGGCAGGGTATCTCGATATACCGGATACGGTTGGTGTTGCAACACCGGAGCTTATGGAAAATCTTGTTAAAACCATAGTGAGCGTCTCTAGAGGCAGGATAGTTAGTGTTCACTGCCACAATGATTTTGGCTTGGCAACAGCTAACAGCATAGCCGGGGTCAGGGCAGGTGCTAGGCAAGTTCATGTAACTATAAATGGTATAGGCGAGAGAGCCGGGAATGCAAGTCTAGAGGAGGTTGTCATGGCCCTCAAGATCCTCTATGGCTATGAGGTAAACATAAGAACCGAGAAGCTTGTAGAAGTATCCAATCTCGTCTCAAGGTTAACAGGTGTACAGGTGCAGCCTAACAAGGCTGTAGTTGGTAGAAACGCGTTTGGACATGAAAGTGGTATACATACACATGGCATATTGAGAAACCCAGCCACCTACGAGCCCTTCCCGCCAGAGATTGTTGGTGCTAAGAGATGGCTAGCTGTGGGTAAACATGCTGGGTCACATGGTATTAGAGCGAGACTAGAGGAGCTCGGCTTCAAAGTAGATGAGGCGCAGCTAAAGGCTATAGTGGCTAGGGTCAAATCCCTGGGTGATATGGGTAGGAGGGTTACTGACAAGGATCTCATAGTCATTGCAAAAGAAGTTCTAGGCGTTAGAGAGCATAGAGATGGAGAGAATGTTAGGTTAACCGGGATCGAGGTTTACACTTCAGAATTAGATGTAAGTGCCATTATAAAAGTGCTTATAAAAGGCGATGAGAGTTTGTTCCATGGAAAGGGTAGAGGCGGGCTTGAGGCTATCTTAGATGCCACATCTAATATGTTGAGAGGATATGGTGTTAAGATAAAGGATCATGAGATTAGAATTAGCAGAGCAGGTAGTGGAGTAGATGTAGAAGCTATAATAACCATAGAAGATATGAGTGGAAAAACCATAACTGCGAGTTCCATTAGGCCCGACATATACTGGGCATTCGCTGAGGCTGCGATTGAAGCCCTTAACATGGTGCTAGCATATAAAAACAGCAGGGATAGATGATGTATAGGATAGCATGGATAAAGGGTGATGGAATAGGTCCTGAGGTCTCAGAGACCACGCTCGATGTTATATATGCGGCTGAGGAGATATATGGTGTTTCGCTTGAAATACTATTCTATGATGCCGGTGATGAGTGTTTAAAGCGAAGGGGAACACCTTTACCTGAGGAGACCATAGAGGGTATTAAAAGAGCCGATGCTTCTATTAAGGGGCCCGTAGGGGAGACGGCTGCCGATGTGATAGTGAGACTTAGGCAGATGTTAGATCTATATGCTAATATAAGGCCTATAAAAAGCTATCGCGGTGTGAACAGCGTAGGGGAGGTAGACCTGGTTATCGTGAGGGAAAACACGGAGGATCTATATAAGGGCTATGAATTCGAGGTCGGCGATGCTGTTATAGCATTAAGGATCATTAGTGAGAGGGCAAGTAGAAGGATAGCTAGGGTGGCTGGGGAGCTCGCTATAAATAGGAAGAGACATGTAACTATTGTGCACAAGGCTAATGTGCTTAGAAAGAGCTGTGGGCTATTCCTAAGAGTGGCTAGGGAGGAGCTATCTAGATATAACGTTACAGTCAGGGATATGCTTGTAGATGCTGCGAGCATGGCTTTAATAAGGGATCCTGGGTCCTTCGACGTTATACTAACTACAAACATGTTTGGAGACATATTAAGTGATGAAGCAGCTCAGGTCGCTGGGAGCATAGGTCTAGCCCCCTCAGGAAATATAGGGGATGGTATAGCGATCTTCGAGCCTGTGCATGGTGCAGCACCAGATATAGCTGGAAAGGGTATAGCGAATCCATATGCAATGATACTCTCAGCAGCTATGATGTTCGAATGGCTTGGAAGGAGGAAATCAGATAGGAAGCTTATAGACGTGTCGAAGGCCTTTGAAAGAGCTGTTGAAATGGCAATAATTAGAGGCTGTAAAACCCCTGATATAGGTGGCAATATGAAAACTGCTGAGGTAGGAGGCTGTGTAGCAGATATAATAGCTAGGGGTGTCTAGATGGGGCTTACTATATATGAAAAGATATGGGATATGCATAAGATAGCTAGCGATAACGATAGAGATCTTCTATATATAGATAGACACTATATACACGAAGTCACATCACCTGTTGCATTTGAGAGACTAAGAATCTATGGTAGACGCGTCAGAAGACCGGATCTAACAATAGCTATTATGGATCATAACGTGCCCACAGGAGATAGAACAGCACCGATAACAGATCCCCTCTCACTAGAGCAGATGGAGACCCTAAGGAAAAATGCCCATCAATATGGCATAATGCTATTAGACTACTACAGTCCTTATCAGGGTATAGTACATGTAGTGGGCCCAGAGCTTGGTCTAACACTGCCAGGGATGACCATAGCTTGTGGGGATAGCCATACAATGACCCATGGAGCGCTGGGAGCCTTAGCTTTTGGAATAGGTACTAGTGAGGTAGAGCATGTCCTGGCAACACAGACCCTATGGATTAAGAAGCCAATGGCAATGGAGGTTAGACTTATGGGCAGGCCGGGAAAAGGGGTCATGTCTAAAGATGTAGCCCTAGCCCTCATAGGAGCTATAGGTAGTGGCGGGGCTATAGGACATGTAGTAGAGTTCAGAGGAGATTATGTAGAATCTATAAATGTTGAGGAGAGGATGACCCTTACTAACATGGCGACTGAGGCTGGGGCTAGGAGCGCTATTATATCACCAGATGAGAAGACCATTGAATATATACGTGGAAGGCCCTTTGCTCCGGCTAGTGAAGAATTTGACGAGCTAGCCAAGTTCTGGAGATCCTTGGCAACGGATCCTGGCGCGTATTTCCACAAAAAATTTGAGATGGATGTATCAAAAATAGAGCCCCAGGTGACCTGGGGTACAACCCCTGCTATGGTGGCCAGTGTTAACGATATAGTTCCAGATCCCAGTTCGTATGAGGATAGGGTTATGAGAGTCTCTGTTGAAAGGGCTCTAAGGTATATGGGTCTTAAACCTGGGATGAAGATAACAGAGATTAAAATAGATAGAGTCTTCATAGGATCTTGCACCAATGCAAGGCTCTATGATCTGATACAAGCGGCAAGGGTTATAAAGGGGAAGAAGGTTAAAAGCGGTGTGAGAGCCATGGTAGTTCCTGGCTCGCAGCTTGTTAAGAGACAGGCTGAGAGACTAGGGCTCCACAGGATCTTCATAGAGGCGGGCTTTGAATGGAGGAACTCGGGGTGTAGTCTCTGCATAGGTATGAACGAGGATAGGCTATCCCCTGGTGAGAGATGTGCTAGTACCTCAAATAGGAACTTTGAGAATAGACAGGGTCCTGGTGGAAGGACACATCTAGTCAGTCCATTGATGGCTGCAGCCGCGGCTATTGAGGGTAAATTTGTTGATGTAAGGGAGTTTGAGATCCTACCCCTTGAAGAGATCGTGGATCTAGATCTTCTTGAGAAACTGGGATATGGCTGGATGTTGAGGTGATCATACGGTGATCACAGTTATAGAAGGTAAAGTAGCCCCTCTACCTATCGAGAATATAGACACAGATCAGATAATCCCAGCACAGTTCTTAAAGATAACTAAGAGAGAGGGTTTGGGGAAATATCTATTTTATAGATGGAGATATGATGAACAAGGACGTCCGAAGGATGGATTCATACTTGATGATCCCAAATACTCAGGAGCATCGATACTGGTTACAGGTAGAAACTTTGGAATAGGCTCATCAAGGGAACATGCTGTTTGGGCGCTCATAGATTATGGTATAAAAGCTATCATAGCACCATCGTTTGGCGATATATTCTATGAAAATGCGGCTAGAAACGGTCTCGTGTGTGTAAAAGTTAGAGAAGAAATTGCAAAGGAGATCATAGAAGAGGCCTTGAAGAGAGAAGTATATGCAAGGATAGACCTCGAAAACAAAACCCTCTCATATCTTGGAAAAAATATTGGTTTCGAGATCGAGGAAAGTGTGAGGAAAAGGCTTATGCTTGGTTTAGATGACGTAGGATTAACTCTAGAGCTCTATGAAGGAGCTATAAAAAGATATGAAGAGAAAATGAAAAGCTATATAAAAATTAGAAAAGGGATCTTCACACCACTATAGTTTAAAGAGGTTCAGATCCTTCGCTCTTAAGTGCCTATTAAGGGATTAAAAATTAGAACCCAATATACTGCTCCGCTTGTCCCTCAATGGTTATCGATTGTCATTGATTTTCTTTTGTTTGGTGTTGCTGTGTTTTTTGATCCATAGGGTTTTTAGCCCTGTGGCATCGGGGGCTTCCACCTCCCCTAAAGAGATCTTGGGATCTCTATGGGCTCGCTGGTGGCTTCTAAGCCCAGCGGAAAGGGGCTCCCATTAGACTTGAAATCCCGAAGCCCTTCTGGGCATAGCCCCCCCATAAAGAGCTTCTGTCTCGGGTGCTCTGGGCATCATAGCATCCCGAGGTATCCCAAGATCTGGCAGAGATATCACTTCATCATCAAAACAATTATGGATCGGATGCTCATAAGCTTAAGCCAGACAACAAACAAATATAAAAGCATCCCCACTACCATGAAAAATGATACAGCCCAGGGTGGAAAGGAGATCAGCTAGAAGGTAATACGATGTGCAATGTGGGATAGGTGAAATGGATTAAAAATTAAAGGGTTAAGCTATAAATGTTGAAACCCTCATCTTTTCTCCCCGAGACTTCTAAGAAGATCTACGCCAGAGATTCTATTATATAGCGGCATGACCATTAAATATACAAAGAATACCACCCATATTATATATGTGTAGCACCTTGTCCCGCCACTAACGTTAATCTCAACATCTATTGGAGGAGGTAATGAGCAGTTGCTAGGAACATATAGCCCAAATTCTCCGAAAAGGGCTATGCTATAGACCATGATTAATAGCATAATGATTATTGGGATTGTGGCTGTGAACATAGATATCCTGAAAACTCTTCCCCTCAGCTTTCTATATCTAAGACTTAGTACATCAGCTTTCTTCTTAGATCTAACCTTAGAAACCCTTTCAATATCTTTAGCTATTTTAGGAGCCTCGTCAATAATGTTTTCGGGCTTCATCACCTTTCTAGCTAAATATCCAGAAACTAGAATTAAATATATAGTTAATATAATTATATTTATAACATATATATTGAGTATGACTATGGCATCTCCCTCAAAATCCTTTTAAGCTAATCGGGTTAAAAAAATCTAGAGAGCCATGGTAAGCCCGAGACTGCGTTCAAGATCCCTTAAGAGGATTAAAAGGAGAACGCCTGGAGGTAGAAGTGTGGTTTATTATGAGAGGATCAAGAGATCTGCTGCTCGATGTGGTAGATGCGGCGCACTACTAAACGGTGTTCCAAGAGATATAAGGGATCTCAGAGTGCTTCCCAAAAGCTCTAAGAGGCCTAACAGGGCTTTTGGTGGCATGTTATGCCATAAATGTGTTGAAGAGATCTATAAGGAGATTATAAGGAGCATATAGCCATGGGCCATAGATGTCCAGTAATAGCTATTAGTGGTCCTCCAGGCTCGGGGAAATCCACTCTCGCATCCGCTATAGCTAGAAGACTTGGGTTGAGGTACCACTCAACTGGGGCTATATTCAGGAGAATCGCATCTGAAAAAGGGGTATCAGTTGAGGAACTTGATAGAATTGCAGAGAGGGATCCCTCTATAGACCTGGCAATAGATAACAGAGCAAAAGAAGAGGCTATTAGAGGAAACGTAGTCGTGGAAGGGCATATAGCTACATGGATGGTAAAGGACTATGCGGATCTCCTGGTATATGTAACAGCACCGATCGAGACAAGGGCTAAGAGGATCGCTGCTAGAGATGGCATCTCTATTGAGGAAGCGAGAAGGAGGATCGAGATTAGGGAGGAGTCTATGAGGAGAAGGTTTAAAAACCTATATTCAATAGATATTAGCGATCTAAGCATCCACGATATTATAATAAATACTGAAAGAATAGATGTCGATACCATGGTAAAAATAGTGCTAACAGCTATAGAGGAGATTATAAAGAGCAGAAATATATAGATACCATGCTCCGACACCTAATTCTAGTTCTAGGGAATTGAGATCATATTCGTAGTCTTAGATTGGACCGATTCATGTCAGCTATGCTGGTTTCTATATGATTCTTATAACCAAAAGCCTCACATCCAAATCTTCTAACCCTAAGGGAGATCCTATCTCTTTAAGGCTGGCGGAAATTCAGAGTACCGCTTTTACATAGCCTCCGTCAATTAGTATCATAGCTCCATTTATATATGAAGCTTTATCACTAGCTAGGAAGGCTGCTAAATAGCCTATCTCTTCCGGCTTTCCAAGTCTTCCCAGAGGTATATCTCTGGCTAGGTATCTAAGTGCTTCCTCAACAGATATCTTATTTCTAGCTGCTATGTCCTCGGCGATTTTTATAACCCTCTCTGTCTCTATATGTCCCTGCATAATACCGTTAGCTGTTATCCCTTTTGGGCCGAGCTCAACTGCTAGGGATTTTACTAGTCCTGCAATGCTTAGCCTTACTGTGTTGGATAGAACGATATTTGGGAGGATCTGTTTAAGAGTGCTTGAGGTAATATATATTAATCTTCCCCATCCCCTCTCGATCATCCCAGGAACAACTAGCTTTGTCAGCCACACAGCACTTAGCAGTAGTAGCTTTATGGCATCCTCCCAATCCTCGAAGCTAAGCTCCATAAAGGTACCCAGCTTTGGAGGGCCAGTGTTATATACTAGAATATCTATCCTTCCGAATCTATTTAGCACCTGCTTAACCAGGTTCTCTACATCTGTCCTAGATCTGAGATCCGCTGTCACACCGAAAACCTCAGACCCCGAGAACCCCTTTAACCTAGCCACAGCCTGCTCCAAATTCTCCTTATTCCTCGAGGTTATGGCTACATGGACCCCCTCCTCTGCTAGAACCTTTGCTACGCCAAATCCGATCCCCTTTGTAGATGCTGTTACAAGGGCTACCTTGTTCTTTAGACCAAGATCCACGTCTTCTCACCACACAATGCCTATACTATAACTTTGCACCTGTAAAATTAAAGCTTTGAAATAGAGGCTATAGTTTATTAAATGTTAACCTTGTGAGCCGGTAAGCTGCATGTGTCTCTCCTCCGAAGATCATAGATAATTTATAGCTAACAGGATCTATGCCTAAGGAGGTCGTGAACAGAGATCCCAACAACTTTTGCGCCCATCCTAATTGCTCTCTATCTTCTCTGGAACTACAACCCAGACGCTAAGTTCGGATCTTAGGAGAAGAGCCTCCAACTTCCTCAGAGCATATGGGGTTATAGAGGCCCTTCTATATTTATCGCTTTTAACTGGGGGTGTGAAGGCTCATCCATGAAGAGCCTTGGAACAAGTCTGGCAGGCATACATGCTACATATCCAGCATGCTTGAACCTCCGTAATTGGTGAAAGATCCTCTATCAGCTGTTAGAACAACCTCAGGCTTTTCAGAAACAGCCTGAGGCATTGTTCTACCTATAAGACTCCCGCCACGATTAATAAATTTTTCTCACTCTATATGCTTGGGAGGTATATGGTAGATATAAACGATCTTCTAGGCTTTTTAGCTGATGTTATTCTCATATACTTTCCTGCAATGGCTGCAAATGGCTCGCCAGTCTTTATTAGAAGGGGCACTCCAATAGATCTTGGGAAGATCTTCCTAGATGGTAGAAGAGTGCTAGGTGATGGAAAGACCTATGAGGGATTATTAATAGGCATCATGTTTGGAACAGGTGTAGGGGCCATCTATGCTGTTGCCTTTAACAGCTCAGCTTATGTTATATACTCCCTAGTATCTTCTATTGGAGCACTACTAGGAGATATTGTAGGTGCCTTTATAAAAAGAAGACTGGGTATTCCGAGAGGTGCTCCTGCACCTCTCCTAGATCAGCTATCTTTTTACCTCTTCGCAAATCTACTCATAAAGATCACCGCGCTCGATAAAAGTATAGACCATGTAATAGAACTCTGGGACTTCATAGCTGGAGCTGTAATAGTATTTGTATTACATATAAGCACTAATTGGGGAGCCTATAAGCTCGGCATAAAGAGCGTTCCATATTAATACAGATTCTCCGGAGACAGCATTTCTCGCTCTGACCTCCTCTCCTCCTTTCAAAGCTTCTACTCCTCTTCAGCTGATCACTACTTGAAAGTCACACCTTTAAGGTGGAAGATGAAGCCTCCTTGTAGCTATTTCGTCTTTGATGTTTGTTCCTATTGCTTGGTGTTTATATGCTTTCCTGCTATGATGTGCTTGAGGCTGACACTATAAACTCTATGAGCAATATGAGGGGGAGTCAGCCGATGAACCCCCCATATCGTGGTCAGGAGCCCAGCCCCCAAGCCTAGGCGTGGGAAGCCAGACAGGGGTATGAGGGTAAGCGGTGAAACAAAACAACATGAACCGCAATGAAAAACCCGGCTCCTATTAATCTCTCCAGGCATCTAATTCTTGAAGTAGAGATTTTAGTTATGGATTGTGTTTTAAGCTATAGTCTTTCAGCTATGTATTTTATAACCTCTTCTAAACCAGCTTCCATTACTTTCTTATCTATTTGAGCCCCGGCTATGTGGGGATGTCCACCCCCTCCTAGTTTCATAGCAATTTCGGCACAGTTAACGTTTTTAGAGCCACGGGCAATTGTTATCGAACCATTTCTATATATAACAAAAGCTATATCATAATCCTTTACCCCAGCTTCTCTAATAGCGATTTTAGAGCTGATCATGGGATCTGAGGTTAGAAAGAGGGCTCTATACCCTTTTATGTCTCTAATAACAGCGTTCCTCTTAAGATCTTCTAGGATCTTCTCTTTCTCCATTTTAGCCTCAGCCCATATATTATCGATCTCGTAGTCCCATATAATACCCTTAGAGAATTTCCTCGCCAGCTTTACAAGGAATTTCCTATCGTTTTTCCTATAGAGACTATACCTGATCACATCTGTTAGAGGCTCGGATAGGGGGTGGCTAAATAGCCCATAATCAGTATCTCTAGATAGGTATGCTATGATGCTGATATCTGCGACCCCCTCTAATCCAAAGTAGCGTATCACGTTTTCTGTTGCCGTCATAGATCTATCTATATAGGTTTCGATATATCCGAGAGCTCTAGCCTTTAGCAGGGCATCCTCGCTCCAAACATGGTGATCTATCCAGACGACCCTTTTATCTTCACATCTAGCTAAAGATCTATCGATGGCTTCTATCATTTCAACATTAGGATTGAGATCTGTTATTAAAAGCTCTATAGATACCTTCTCCTGACATCTCTTTTCGATCTTTTTACTTAGTAGTAGCCATTCATCCTTAAAATAGCCTGTCAAATATATACACCTAACCTTTATACTTTTGATCGCTATGGCAGCAGATCCTATACCATCGATATCCTCTTCGTGAGATACAACACACAAATCTCTAGAGAGCTCTGCATTGCGAAACATATGCTGGGCAACCACATATGACCATCCAGACAGCCTTAAAAAGACCGAAACATGTTTGCATTTTACAGCTGACCTCCTCCCCGCCTTGAAAGGGCGGGGGTTCCCCAGCCCTCTTACCGGCGGCTCAAAGGTTCCCCCCATCTATTCGGGTTTACATCTGTCATTTGGGGGGCAGTGAGGGGGGCCAGAACTCCCCCGGGAGGATTTATCCTTAGCTTTTTCAATGCTCTCTTCCTGATATTCAGCTTTCCTATAACGTCTCTATCTGCTTCGAAGCCACATCTAGGGCATCTAAGCCTTCTATATCCGTTCTCCTCAAGCTTTGAACAGCATTTTGGGCATTCCG
>Ga0080007_1060627_pt1 | contig 54631 bp, 54 predicted proteins | sample OctOCTMetagenome_FD_69210 | JGI IMG/M metagenome (GOLD analysis project Ga0080007, IMG submission 69210) | Hot spring and microbial mat streamer communities from Octopus Spring Streamers, Yellowstone National Park, USA - OCT_B (SPADES... | ecosystem: Environmental > Aquatic > Thermal springs >...
CGGCTTTTGCCGCGGCGGGGGCCCCAGAAAAGCCCTTCCACAGCTCCAGACTTGGGCACCCCATGTTGCGAAACCAAAGCGCCGGCACTTAGGTAGGTATCATGGGAGATATGGGGCGCCCAGTGCGTGTGCTCTTCGTCTGCCTGGGCAACATCTGCCGAAGCCCCCTGGCGGAGGGGGCTTTCCGCAAGCTTTTGCGGGAGAGAGGCCTCGAGGCCCGCTTTGAGGTGGACTCGGCGGGCACCGGGGCCTGGCACGTGGGGGAGCCCATGGACCCCCGGGCCAGGCGGGTTCTGGAGGAGGAGGGGGCCTACTTCCCCCACGTGGCCCGGCAGATGACCCGGGAGGACGCCCTCCGCTTTGACCACATCCTGGTCATGGACCGGAAGAACCTCCTCGAGGTCCTCCGCCGCTTTCCCGAGGCCAGGGGCAAGGCCCGGCTTCTCCTGGACTACCTGGGCGGGGGCGAGGTGCCGGACCCCTACTACGGGGACCTCCAGGACTACCGGGAGGTTTACTGGATGGTGGAGGCCGCCTGCCGGGCCTTCTTGGACCAACATGGACCCCCTGTCGCTGATAGAGAAGGCGGGGCTTGAGGCCGAGGGCCCGCCCATCCCCCTCCACGGGGGTGATATGGCCCTGGTCTACCGCCTGGGGCCTTATGTGGTGAAGACGGCGCGCCACGCCCCGCCGGGCCTCTTCCAGGCCGAGGCCAGGGGCCTGAAGGCCCTCGAGGCCCGGGGCGCGAGGGTGCCCCGGGTCTACTGGTGGGGGGAGGAGGGGATCGTCCTGGAGTACCTGCCCCCGGGCCCGGAGGACTGGGAGGGCCTGGCCCGGATGCTGGCCCGCCTTCACCGGAGACGAGAGGAGGCCTACTGGGCCGAGGCGGGGTACCTGGGCACCTTTCCCCTGCCCGAAAGGCGGGGGGATGCCTGGACGGAGTTCTTCTTCCTGAGGTGCGTGGAGCCCCTCCTGAAGGCCACCTGGGGGCGGCTTGGGGAGCTGGGCCCCAAGGTGGAGGCCCTTTACCTTAAACCCCTCCCCACGGAAGGGCCCGCTCCTCTCCACGGGGACCTGTGGCGGGGGAACGTCCACTTCGCCCAGGGCGGCCCGGCCCTTCTGGACCCCTCCTTCTTCGTGGGGGAGCGGGGCGTGGACCTGGCCATGATGCGCCTTTTTGGGGGCTTCCCTCAGGCCTTCTGGCGGGCCTACCGGGAGGCCTACCCCATCCCCGAGGAGGTGGGAAGGGCCCTTCCCCGCTACCAGGTCTACTACCTCCTGGCCCACGTCCACTTCTTTGGGGAAGGGTATCTGGGAGCGCTATGGAAGGCGATTTCCGCCTCCTAAGTACCCCACCGCGGCAAAATCCGCGGTGGGGGCCCCGGAAGAGCCTTTAGCCCTGGGCTTTGGCACGCCCTTTTGGGGCCCCAAAGAGGCGCCGAGGCCCGGTGCCCGCTTGGGTTATACTGGGGCCCGTGCCGGAAGCCCTGGTGGCCCTGGAGTCCGCCGTTCTCACCCACGGCCTGCCCTACCCGCTGAACCTGAAGACGGCCCTGGCCTTGGAGGAGGCGGTGCGGGCCGAAGGGGCCATCCCCAGAACCATCGCCCTGGTGCGGGGCGAGGTGCGGGTGGGCCTTACCCCGGAGGAGATGGAGGCCTTGGCCAGGGGCGGGGCCGATAAGGCCAGCCTCTGGAACCTGGCGGCCCTTCTGGCCCGCGGCCTTAGCGCCGGGACCACGGTGGCGGCCACGGCCCACCTGGCCCACCGCCACGGCATCGCCGTCTTCGCCACGGGGGGCATCGGCGGGGTCCACCCCGAGCCCTACGACGAGAGCGCCGACCTGGTGGCCCTTTCCCGCACCCCCATCCTGGTGGTGGCCTCGGGGCCCAAGGCCATCCTGGACCTAGAGGCCACCCTGGAGCGGCTGGAGACCCTGGGGGTGGCCGTGGTGGGCTACCGCACGGACCGCCTCCCCGCCTTCTTTTCCCCCTCCTCCCCCTACCCCGTGCCCGCCGTGGTGGAGACCCCCCTCGAGGCCGCCCTGGTCCTCAAGCGCGCCCGGGAGCTGGGCCTGGGAGGGGTCCTCCTGGCCAACCCCGTCTCCCGGGGGCTTCCCTATGAGGAGGTGGCCCGGATGGTGGAGGAGGCGGGCCGCCAGGCGGCCCGGGAGGGGGTCCACGGCAAGGCCCTCACCCCCTACCTCCTGCGGAAGCTCTCCGAGCTTTCCCAGGGGGAGACGGACCGGGTCAACGAGAGGCTCCTCCTGGAGAACGCCCGGGTGGCGGCCCAGGTGGCCCTGGCCTGGGCCGGGCTAGAATAGCCTTGTGTGCGAGCTGGGCGAGAGGCTAAGGCGGGCCCGGGAGGCGAAGGGGCTTTCCCTGAAGGAGGCCGCAGAGCGCCTGGCCCTGAAGGCCAGCGTCCTGGAGGCCTTGGAGGCCTGCCGCTTTGAGGCGCTCCCCGAGCCTCCCCTGGCCCGGGGCTACCTGCGCCGCTACGCCCTCCTCCTGGGCCTGGACCCGGCGCCCCTCCTGGCCCTCTATCCCTCTACCTCAGAGCCCCCCCCTTCCCCTCCCGCCAAGCCCCGCAAGCGCTCCCTTCCTCTGGGCCTCCTCCTTGCGCTTCTCCTCCTGCTGGCCTTGGGCTACGGGGCCTACCACCTCTTAAGACCCCGCCCGGTCCAGGCGGTGGAGGTGGCCCCGCCTCCTCCCTCCAAGCCCCCGGAGCGCTACCCCTTGCGGGTGGTCTCCGAGCCCCCCGGGGCCCGGGTCTACCTGGACGGCTTTTATCTGGGCCAGACCCCCCTGGAAAGCCCCCCTGTGGAGGGGGGGAAGAGGGTCTTGAGGCTGGAGCTTCCCGGCTATGAGCCCCTCGAGGCGGAGGTCCTCCTCAAGGCCCCCCTCGTCCTCAGCTACCGCCTGAAGCCCCTTCCCCAGCCCCCGCCCGCAAGCCCTCCCGCCCCGGTAGAGAAGGGCAAGCTGGTTCTCAAGCTGGAAGGCCGGAGCTGGCTCAGGGTCCGGCAGGGGGATAAGCGGCTTTACGAGGGCATTCCCGAGGTGGGGGCCGAGCTCAGCTTTGACCTGCCCGTGGAGGTGCGGGCCGGGAATCCCGGGGCGGTGCGGGTGATCCTGGAGGGCCGGGACCTGGGCCCCATGGGGGAGCCCGGTAAACCCATCACCAAAAGCTTCCCCTGAAGCTTTTGCTATACTTTCCCTTTGTTGGGGCCCAAGGCCCCAGGAGGGATATGGCGAAGATCGGCTTTGTGAGCCTGGGGTGTCCCAAGGCCTTGGTGGACTCGGAACAGATCCTCTCCCGGCTCAGGGCCCTGGGCTACGAGACCAGCCCCAGCTACGAGGAGGCGGAGCTGGTCATCGTCAACACCTGCGGCTTCATCACCCCGGCCGTGGAGGAGAGCCTGGCCACCATCGGCGAGGCCTTGAAGGCCAACGGCAAGGTGGTGGTCACGGGGTGCCTGGGGGCCAGGCCCGAGGTGGTCCGGGAGGCCCATCCCCAGGTGCTGGCGGTGACGGGGCCCGGGGAGGTGGAGCGGGTGCTGGAGGCGGTGCAGGCGGTCCTGCCCGCCCCCAGGGACCCCTTCTTGGACCTGATCCCGCCCCAGGTGAAGCTCACGCCCCGGCACTACGCCTACATCAAGCTCTCGGAGGGGTGCGACCACAGGTGTAGCTTCTGCATCATCCCCCAGCTTCGGGGAAGGCTCCGCTCCCGGGACGCCGCCGAGGTGCTGGCGGAAGCGTACCGGCTTGCGGCCACCGGCACCAAGGAGCTCCTCCTCATCGCCCAGGACCTTTCCGCCTACGGGGTGGACCTGGGGCATCGGGAGAGCTTCTTCGGCGACCGGCTGGTGCGGGCCCACCTCAAGGACCTCCTGGAGAACATGGCCGAGCTTGGGGTCTGGATCCGCCTCCACTACGTCTACCCCCACCCCCACGTAAAGGACCTCCTCCCCCTCATGGCCGAGGGGAAGGTCCTCCCCTACCTGGACGTGCCCCTCCAGCACGCCTCCGAGCGTATCCTGAGGCTCATGCGCCGCCCCGGGGGGTACAGGAGCCACCTCAAGACCCTGAGGGCCTGGCGGGAGGTGGTGCCGGAGCTGGCGGTGCGCTCCACCTTCATCGTGGGCTTTCCCGGGGAGACCGAGGAGGACTTCCAGATCCTCCTAGACTTTCTGGAGGAGGCGGAGCTGGACCGGGTGGGGGCCTTCACCTACTCCCCGGTGGAGGGGGCGGAGGCCAACCTCCTTCCCGATCCCGTGCCCGAGGAGGTCAAGGAGGAGCGCCTCTTTAGGCTCATGGAGCTCCAGGCCAGGATTAGCCTCAGGAAGAACCAGGGCTTCGTGGGCCGGGTCCTCGAGGTCCTGGTGGACGAGCTTCCCGAGCCGGGCCTGGCCGTGGGCCGCTCCTACCGGGACGCCCCCGGCATTGACGGCCTGGTCTACGTGGAGACGGACGGCACGGTCCGGGTGGGGGAGAGGGTCCGGGTGCGCATCACCCGGGCGGACACCCACGACCTCTTCGGGGTCCAGGCGTAGGATGGGGGCGGTATGTACATCGTCGTCGCTGGGGGCGGGGAGGTGGGGAGCGAGCTGGCCCGCACCCTGGAGAAGGCCCACGAGGTGGTGGTCATTGACCGGAACCCCCAGGCCCGGGAGCGCCTGGGCTCTTTGGACGTGAAGGTGGTGGTGGGCGGGGCCACGGACCCCGACACCCTGCGGGAGGCGGGGGTGGACCGGGCCGACCTCTTCATCGCCTGCACCGACTCCGACGAGGTGAACCTCCTGGCCTCCCTGCTGGCCAAGGGCCTGGGGTCCAGGCAGGTCCTCTGCTTCGTGGGCAAGGGGGGGTACGTGGACGTCCTGGCCGACCCCAGGACGGCGGAGATCCTGGGCACCCGCATAGACAAGGTCCTGTGGCCGCAAAGGGCCATGGCCCGGGAGATCGTGGAGGTGATCCTGGTCCCCGGGGCGGTGGACGTGGAGCTTCTGGCCGAGGGGCGGCTTCGCTTCGTGGAGTACCGGGTGAAGGAAGGGGGGCCCTACGCCCACCGCCTCCTCTGGGAGATGGCCTGGCCGGAAGGGGTCCTGGTGGTGGGGGTGGTTCGGGACGGCACCTTTTTGAGCTTTGCCCATCCCCTGTTTTCCGAGCTCGTTCTGGAGCCCGGAGACAAGCTCCTCTTCGTCACCACCGCCCGGGCCTTTCCCGAGCTGGAGGCCCACTTCGCCGTGGGGCGGGAGGTGCGCCGGGTCATAATCCTGGGCGGGGGGAACGTGGGCTTCATGGTGGCCCAGGAGCTTTTAAGGAGGCGGGTGGAGGTGGTCCTCATTGAGGCCAGCCGGGAGCGGTGCGAGTGGCTTTCCCAGGAGCTCCCCGAGGCTTTGGTCATTCACGGGGACGGCACCGACATAGAGCTTTTGGAGGCCGAGGGCATGGCGGAGGCCGACGTGGTGGTGGCCGTCACCGACAACGACGAGAAGAACCTCCTGGCTTCCCTCCTGGCCAAGCAGCTTGGGGTCAGCAAGGTCATCACCCGGGTTTCCCGCTCGGAGACCCGCCGCCTCTTTGAGCAGGTGGGCATTGACCTGGCCCTGACCCCCAGGCAGGCGGCGGTGCGCTCGGTGCTGGACTTTTTGGGGCCGGAGAACGTGGAGCACGTTTCCACCATGGACGAGAACATAGAGCTTCTGGAGGTGGAGCTTCCCGAGGCTTCCAAGGCCAAGCCCCTGCGGCACCTGGCCCTACCCGAGGTGGTTCCTGTGGCCCTGGAGCGGGACCATCGGGTGATGCTCTACCGGGAGGACCTGGAGGCCCTCCCGGGGGACCGGCTCTTTCTGGTGGCGGCCCGGGAGGTGGCGGATGAGGCCCTGGCCCAGATCCTCCGCTAGGCGGGGCCTGGGGGCGAGCCTCTACCTCCTGGGGCTCACCTACCAGGGGATGGGCTTCCTCCTTCTCCTCTTCGCCCTGGGGGCCTTTTTCCTGGGCGAGGATGCCCGGGGCTTCGCCGTGGCCGCCCTTTTGGGGGTGGGCCTTGGGCGGCTTCTCCAGGGCCTGGGCCACCCGGAGGCCCAGCCCAGACGGGCCGAGGTCTTCGCCAGCGTGGCCCTCCTTTGGTTCCTGGTGCCCGCTTTGGGGGCCGTGCCCTACTGGCTTTCCGGGGGGATGGGCTATCTGAATGCCCTCTTTGAGGCCATGTCGGGCTTCACCACCACGGGGGCCACGGTCCTTTCGGACTTTGGCCAGTTCGGCCAGAGCCTCTTCCTCTGGCGGAGCCTCACCCAGTGGATGGGGGGGATCGGCATCGTGGTGCTCTTCCTGGTGGTCTTCCCCCAGCTCCAGGTGGCGGGCCGCCAGGCCTTCTTCGCCGAGACCACCGGGGTGGAGAAGGAGAAGCTCACCCCCAGGCTCCGGGAGACGGCCCGGGCGGTGCTGAGGGTCTACGCCCTCCTCACCCTTCTGGCCTTTTCCGCCTACGTGGCGGCGGGTATGCCCCTGTTTGAGGCCCTGGCCAACGCCCTTACCACCACTCCCGCTGGGGGGTTCAGCCCCAACCCCCAGAGCTTCGCCGCCTATGGGCCGCCGGTCCAGTGGGCGGCCGTTTTCTTCATGTTTTGGGCTGGGGTAAACCTTCTCCTCCAGTACCGCCTTTTGTTCCGCCGCGAGGCCAGGCCTCTGCTCCGGGATGCGGAGTTCCGGGCCTATCTGGGGATCGTGCTTTTGGCGGCGTCGGGGCTAGCCTTCTTTCTTTACACCCATCACGGGTACGAGCTTGAGGAAAGCCTCCGCCACGCTTTTTTCCAGACCTTGTCCCTTCTCACCGGCACCGGCTATGCCAGCATTGACTTTGCCGCTTGGACTATTCCAGCCCAGGCCGTACTGGTGGCCCTGATGTTTATTGGGGGTAGCGCGGGGTCTGCCGCTGGGAGCATCAAGGTGGTGCGCTGGCTTCTCCTCTTTGGCTTCCTGCGCCGGGAGATCACCCGCACCCTCCACCCCAAGGCCGTCCTCCCCTTAAGGCTGGGCGGGCGGGTGGTGGGGGAGGAGGCCCTGAGGCAGGTTTCCGTTTTCGTCTTCCTTTACACCCTTTTGTTCGGCGTGGGAGCAGTGATCATCGCCCTACTGGAAAAGGACTTCGTGGTGGCCTTCACCGCCAGCGCCCAGGCCATCGGCAACATCGGCCCTGGGCTTGGCGAGGTGGGGCCCTTTGGTTCCTACGCTGGGCTTCACCCCTTTTCCAAGGTGGTCCTCATCCTCCAGATGTGGGCGGGCCGGATAGAGATCCTCCCCGTGGTCCTCCTCTTCAGCCCCGAGCTTTGGCGGAGGCTCAGGTGATACCACCCCATGCTGGCTTGGGCCAGCATGGGAGCCCCGGCAAAAGGTTCCTGGGGAAGTTACCAGGCATGGTAGGCCGAAGGAAATGGGCGAGGCCCTGAGGGTTTATAATCTTTAAGACGCTGGGCCACATCACCGCCATGCCCAGGCTCCCCGAGGCCATCGGGGGGCTTAAGGAGCTGGCTTACAACCTCTGGTGGAGCTGGAACCCGGAGGCGGCGGAGCTTTTCCAGGAGATAGACCCCGCGCTCTGGAAGCGCTTCCGCGGCAACCCGGTCAAGCTCCTCCTGGAGGCCGACCCCGCCCGGCTTTCGGCCCTGTGCGCCACGGGCTACCCCGCCCGGGTCCAGGCGGTGGTCCAGGCCCTCAGGGACTACCTGAAGGCCCGGGAGGTCAAAAAGGGTCCCCTGACCGCCTACTTCTCCGCCGAGTACGGCTTCCACAGTTCCCTGCCCATCTACTCCGGGGGGCTTGGGGTTTTGGCGGGGGACCACGTGAAGGCCGCCAGCGACCTGGGGTTCAACCTGGTGGGCGTGGGGATCTTCTACCACCAGGGCTACTTCCACCAGCGCCTCTCCCCCGAGGGGGCCCAGGTGGAGGTTTACGAAACCCTGCGCCCCGAGGAGCTTCCCCTCCTCCCGGTCCTGGACGGCGAGGGGAGGCCCCTCAAAGTGGCCGTGGACTTCCCTGGGCGGGTGGTCCACGTGGGGGGCTACCGGGTCCAGGTGGGGGCGGTGCCTGTCTTTCTCCTCACCACCGACCTCCCGGAGAACGCCCCCGAGGACCGGGCCATCACCGCCAGGCTCTACGCCCCGGGTCTGGAGATGCGCATCCAGCAGGAGATGATCTTGGGCATCGCCGGGGTGCGCTTCCTCAGGGCCTTGGGCCTGAGCCCCCAGGTGTTCCACATGAACGAGGGGCACTCCGCCTTTTTGGGCCTGGAGCGGGTGCGGGAGCTGGTCGCCGAGGGCCACCCCTTCCCCGTGGCCCTGGAGCTGGCCCGGGCCGGGGCCTTCTTCACCACCCACACCCCCGTTCCCGCCGGGCACGACGCCTTCCCCCTGGAACTCATAGACCGCTACCTGGGGGGCTTCTTTGAGAAGATGGGCACGGACCGGGAGGGCTTCCTGCGGCTGGGCCTCGAAGAGAAGCCCTGGGGCCAGGTCTTCTCCATGTCCAGCCTGGCCCTTTCCACCAGCCACCAGGCGGGCGGGGTGAGCCGCCTCCACGGCGAGGTCTCCCAGCAGATGTTCCACCACCTCTGGCCCGGCCTCCTTTTGGAGGAGGTGCCCATCGGCCACGTGACCAATGGGGTCCACACCTGGACCTTCCTCCACCCCCGCCTCCGCCGCCACTACGCCGAGGTCTTCGGCCCCGAGTGGCTAAAGTCCCCCGAGGACCCCGCCACCTGGAAGGTGGAGGGTCTGGGGGAGGAGTTCTGGCGCATCCACAAGGACTTAAGGGCCGAGCTGGTGCGGGAGGTGCGGCACCGGGTCCTGGAGCAGCGCCGCCGCAACGGGGAAAGCCCAAGCCGCCTGAAGGCGGCGGAGCGCCTTTTGGACCCCGAGGTCCTCACCATCGGCTTCGCCCGGCGCTTCGCCACCTACAAGCGGGCGGTCCTCCTCTTTAAAGACCCGGAGCGCCTCCTCAAGATCCTTCGGGGGCCTTACCCCGTGCAGTTCGTCTTCGCCGGGAAGGCCCACCCCAAGGACGAGCCCGGCAAGGCCTACCTGCAGGAGCTGGTGGCCAAGATCAAGGAGTATGGCCTCGAGGACCGCATGGTGGTCCCGGAGGACTACGACATGTACCTGGCCCGGTTCCTGGTCCACGGCTCCGACGTCTGGCTCAACACCCCTCACCGGCCCATGGAGGCTAGCGGCACCAGCGGCATGAAGGCCGCCTTGAACGGGATCCTGAACCTGAGCGTCCTGGACGGCTGGTGGGCCGAGGCCTACAACGGCAAGAACGGCTTCGCCATCGGCGACGAGGGGGTCTACGAGAGCGAGGAGGCCCAGGACATGGCGGACGCTCAGGCCCTTTACGACGTCCTGGAAGGCGAGGTCCTGCCCCTCTTCTACGCCAAGGGCCCCGAGGGGTACTCCTTGGGCTGGCTCTCCATGGTCCAGGAAAGCCTCCGCACCGTGGGCCCGCGCTTTAGCGCCCACCGGATGGTGGGGGAGTACGCCCTCCTTTACGCCCAAGGGGCCGAGATGGGGAAGAAGGCGGAGGGGCTTAAGGACCTCCTCCAGGCCTTCCACCAGGCCCTTCCCGCCTTCCACGCCCTGGGCTTCAGCGTTGAGGGGCCCAGCCACCAGACCCTGAACGGGGAGGCCCTCAGGGTGCGGGCCCGCCTCGAGGGGGAGGTCCCCGAGGTCTTAAGGCCCTTTTTGGAGGTCCAGCTGGTGGCCAGAAGGAGCACGGGGGAGGTGGAGATCGTCCCCCTGGCCCCGGGGGAAGGCGGCTACGAGGTGGCCTACTGGCCCTCCCGTCCCGGAAGCTACGCCTACGGGGTACGCCTGGCCCTCAGGCACCCCGTCACCGGGCGGGTGAACTGGGTTCGCTGGGCCTGAGGCCACCTGGCACCGGCATTCCTCTCAGGCCAAGAGGAGGCCTATTCCCGAGGGCCAGCGAGCCCGGCCTTCCGGCTTTTCGTGTATAATCCCCCCGTGCCTTTTCCGGAGGTGGCCATGCGTAAAGTCCTAGTGTTTCTCGGCATCCTAGCCCTCGGCCTCGCCTTCGCCCAGGTGCGGACCTTTGACCAGATCAAGAAGAGCGGGGAGATCCGCATCGGCACCGAAGGGGCCTTCCCCCCCTTCAACTACTTTGACGAGAAGAACCAGCTCACCGGCTTTGAGATAGACCTGGGCAACGCCATCGCCAAGAAGCTGGGCTTGAAGCCCAAGTGGATCGCCCAGGCCTTTGACACCCTCCTCATCCAGCTTGGCCAGGGGCGGTTTGACTTCGTCATCGCCTCCCACGGCATCACCGAGGAGCGGGCCAAGGCGGTGGACTTCGCCAACCCCCACTACTGCACCGGGGGCATCATCGTCAGCAAGAAGGGTGGGCCCAAGACCAAGAAGGACCTCGAGGGCAAGGTGGTGGGGGTGCAGATCGGCACCACCTACATGGAGGCGGCCCAGAAGATTCCCGGGGTCAGGCAGGTGCGCACCTACCAGAAGGACCCCGACGCCCTGCAGGACCTGTTGGCGGGCCGGGTGGACGCCTGGATCACCGACCGCTTCGTGGCCAAGGAGGCCATCAAGGAGAGAAAGCTGGAGGGCACCCTCCAGCTGGGCGAGCTGGTCTTCCAAGAGCGGGTGGCCATGGCGGTGGCCAAGGGCAACAAGAGCGTCCTGGACGCCCTCAACAAGGCCCTGGCCGACCTGATGAAGGACGGCACCTACGCCCAGATCTCCAAGAAGTGGTTCGGGGAGGACGTGCGCTGCAAGTAATCCCTTTTGGGCCTGGGATGGAACGTCCCGGGCCCTTCTTTTGACCCATGATCCCCTTTTGGCTCCGCCTCTTCCTCTATGCCGCCCTTTTCGCCTTGGGGTACTTGGCCTTCTTCGCCCTTTTGGGGGCGGCCTTAGAGCGCTACTTCCTCCTCACCGGCTTCGGTCCCGATCGGGCCCTTTCCGCAGGCCAGGCCATGGCCCTGGGGGCGGAGGTTACCCTGAAGCTCACCCTGATCTCCGGCCTCGCTGGCCTTTTCATCGGCGTTTTTGCCGGGATGTCTCGTCTTTCCAGCCGGGCCTGGGTGCGCCTTCCCGCCACCTTTTACATCTGGGTGACCCGGGGCACCCCCCTCCTCGTGCAGATCCTCTTCGCCTACAACGCCTTGCCCTTCCTCCTCCAGCCCCTATGGCCGGGGGCGCAGCAGGCCCTCACCCCCTACTGGGCCGCCTTCATCGCCCTCTCCTTTAACGTGGGGGCCTACAACGCCGAGGTGGTGCGGGCGGGCATCCAGGCCATCCCCAAGGGGCAGTGGGAGGCCGCCTGGTCCTTGGGCCTTTCCCCGGTGGACACCATGCGCTTCGTGGTCCTGCCCCAGGCCCTGCGCATCGTGGTCCCCCCCCTGGTCAACAACCTGGTGGCCCTTCTCAAGGACTCCTCCTTGGCCAGCGTCATCACCCTAACGGAGCTCGCCCTTTCCGGCCAGCGCATCATCTCCGCCACCTTCCGGCCCGTGGAGGTGTACCTGGCGGTGGCCGCCATCTACCTCCTCCTCACCACGGTGCTGACCCAGTTCACCAACCTCCTGGAGGAGAGGCTCAAGGTGGCGGGCCGCTAGGGGTTGCGGGTTCTAGGGTGGCGGGGTATACTTCCTTAGGTCTAGAGGAGGTGGTTTATGCGAATGAAGCGCATGGTTTTGGCGGCACTGGCCTTCCTGGGGCTCGGCTTGGCCCAGGAGTTCCTCACCATCGGCTCCGGGGCCACCACGGGGGTCTACTTCCCTGTGGCCACCGGCATGGCCAAGCTGGTCAACGACGCCAACGTGGGCATCCGGGCCAACGCCCGCTCCACGGGTGGGAGCGTGGCCAACATCAACGCCATCGCCGCCGGGGAGTTTGAGATGGCCCTGGCCCAGAACGACATCAGCTTCTACGCCTTCCAAGGGTGCTGCATCACCGCCTTTGACGGCAGGCCGGTGAAGGGCATCCGGGCCCTGGCCGCCCTCTACCCCGAGGTGGTCCACATCGTGGCCCGGGCCGATGCCGGCATCCGCACCGTGGCCGACCTTAAGGGCAAGCGGGTGGTGGTGGGGGACGTGGGCTCGGGCACCGAGCAGAACGCCCGGCAGATCCTCGAGGCCTACGGCCTCCGCTTTGAGGACCTGGGCCAGGCCATCCGGGTGAGCGCCACCCAGGGCATCCAGCTCGTGCAGGACAAGCGGGCCGACGCCCTCTTCTACACCGTGGGCCTGGGGGCCCCCGCCATCCAGCAGCTGGCCCTGACCACCCCCATCACCCTGGTGGCCGTGGACCTGGATAGGGTCCAGGCCATCGCCAAGAAGTACCCCTTCTACGTGCGCTTCAACATCCCCGGGGGCACCTACAAGGGGGTGGACGTGACCACGCCCACGGTGGCGGTCCAGGCCATGCTCATCGCCTCCGAGAAGCTCTCCGCCGACACGGTCTACCGGTTCATGAAGGCCGTTTTCGGCAACCAGGAGGCCTTCAAGAGGATCCACCCCAACCTGGAGCGCTTCTTCAGCCTGGAGAGGGCCGCCAAGGGCCTCCCTATCCCCCTCCACCCCGGGGCGGAGCGCTTCTACAAGGAAGTGGGGGTTCTGAAGTAGCCTTGGCCTAGCGCCTGGGGGGCCCTGCTTGGGGCCCCCCTTTCTCTCGGAGGAGGTATGGAGAAGGACGCTTCGCTGTCGCTGGAGGAAAGCGAGCTGGGGGGAAGGAGGCCCAGGGGGTGGGCTCGGCACGCCCTTTTCGCTTTGGCGGTGGCCTGGAGCCTTTTCCAGCTCTGGGCCACGGAGGTGGGCACCCTGGACCCCATCCGCCTCAGGGCCATCCACCTGGGCTTCGCCCTGGCCCTGGCCTTTCTGGCCTACCCAGGAAGGCGTGGCCCCAGGGATCGGGTTCCCCTAGGGGACTGGGTTCTCGCCCCTCTGGGGGTGGCGGGGGCCCTTTACGTGGTGGTGGACTATTACGGCATCACCCAGATCCGGGGCGGGATTCCCAGCGAGCGGGATGTCTTCTTCGGCACCCTGACCCTTTTGGTCCTCTTCCTGGCCGCCTGGCGGGTGGTGGGGCCTGCTCTCCCCATCATCGCCTCGGTCTTCGTCCTCTACGCCCTCACCGGGCCCAAGGGGCTCCTTCCCTTTAGCCTCCCTTCCTGGCTCCAGCTCCACGCCGGGAGCCAGTGGGGCCAGCTCATGGGCCAGCTCTACACCACGGCGGAGGGCATCTTCGGGGTGCCTTTGGGGGTTTCCGCCACCTTCGTCTTCCTCTTCGTCCTCTTTGGCGCCCTTCTGGAGAAGGCGGGGGCGGGGCGCTTCTTCATCCAGGCGGCCTACGCCCTCCTGGGCCACTTCTGCGGGGGGCCGGCCAAGGCGGCGGTGGTGGCCAGCGCCCTGACCGGGGTGGTCTCGGGAAGCTCGGTCTCCAACGTGGTCACCACGGGCACCTTCACCATCCCCCTGATGAAGCGGGTGGGCTACCCGCCGGAGAAGGCGGGGGCGGTGGAGGTGGCCAGCTCCTCCAACGGCCAGCTCATGCCCCCGGTCATGGGAGCGGCGGCCTTCATCATGGCGGAGTTTCTGGGCATCCCCTACGCCAACCTGGTCCTGATCGCCCTGGTGCCGGCCCTTTTGGCCTACGCCACCCTCTTCATCACCGTGCACCTCGAGGCCCTGCGCCTGGGCCTCAAGGGGGTGCCCCGCGCCGAGCTCCCCCCCTTGGCCCCTACCCTGCGTTCCGGGTTCCACTACCTCTTGCCCCTCGTCTACCTCATCTACGCCCTGGTGGCCCTGCGGCTCACCCCCGAGCGGGCGGCCTTGAACACCATCTTCCTTATGGCCCTCCTCATCGTTTTGCAGGAGGTCTGGCGGGCCTGGCGGGGCGGGGCGGGGCTGGGGCCTGGGTTCCTTAGGGGATTCCGGCTTCTCCTGGAGGGCCTGGAGGCGGGCGCCCGGGGCATGGTGGGCATCGCCCTGGCCACGGGGAGCGCCGGCGTCATCGTGGGCATCGTCACCATGACCGGGCTCGGCTTCGGGCTCACGGACGTTGTGGAGAGGCTCTCCGGGGGGAACCTGATCTTGGTCCTGGTCCTGGCCCAGCTCACGAGCCTCCTTTTGGGCATGGGGCTTCCCACCACGGCCAACTACATCGTCATGGCCTCCCTGGTGGTCCCCGTGGTGCTAGGGCTTTCCGAGAAGGCGGGCTACCCTGTGCCCCCGGTGGCCGCCCACATGTTCGTCTTCTACTTCGGCATCATGGCCGACTCCACCCCTCCCGTGGCCCTGGCCGCCTACGCCGCCAGCGCCATCGCCCGCTCGGACTTCTGGAGGACGGCGGTCCAGGGCTTCGTCTATGAGCTCAGAACCGCCCTTCTCGCCTACATGTTCTTCTTCAACCCCAAGCTCCTCCTCCTGGGGGTGGGCTCTTGGGGCGAGGGCCTTGGGATCTTCCTCACCGCCCTTTTGGGCATGACCGCCTTCAGCGCCAGCCTGGTGGGCTTTTTGCACAAGCCCACCACGCTTCTGGAGAAGGCCTTTCTCATGGCGGCGGCCCTCGCCCTGGTGGTGCCGGGCCTGGTCACGGACCTCCTGGGCTTCGGCCTTTTTGGCCTTGTCTATCTCTGGCAGCGGGTGCGAAAATAGCGGGAAGTGGAACCCATCATCAAGATCCACAACCTGCACAAGTGGTTTGGCCCCCTGCACGTCCTGAAGGGCATCAACCTGGAGGTGGCCCCCGGGGAGAAGCTGGTCATCATCGGCCCCTCGGGTTCGGGGAAGAGCACCCTGATCCGCACGGTCAACCGCCTGGAGGACTTCCAGGAGGGGGAGGTGGTGGTGGACGGGCATAACGTCAAAGACGAGAAGGCCCTCCGGGCGGTGCGGCGGGAGGTGGGGATGGTCTTCCAGCAGTTCAACCTCTTCCCCCACATGACGGTCCTGGAGAACATCACCCTGGCCCCCATGCGGGTCCGGGGGTGGCCTCGGGAGAAGGCGGAGAGGAAGGCCTTGGAGCTTCTTGAGCGGGTGGGGATCCTGGACCAGGCGGGGAAGTACCCGGGGCAGCTCTCCGGGGGCCAGCAGCAGCGGGTGGCCATCGCCAGGGCTTTGGCCATGGAGCCCAAGGTGATGCTCTTTGACGAGCCCACGAGCGCCTTGGACCCGGAGATGGTGGGGGAGGTGTTGGACGTGATGCGGGACCTGGCCCGGGGCGGGATGACCATGCTGGTGGTGACCCACGAGATGGGGTTTGCCCGGGAGGTGGCGGACCGGGTGATCTTCATGGACGGGGGCCAGATCGTGGAGGAGGGGAGGCCGGAGGAGATCTTCAGCCGCCCCCGGGAGGAGCGCACCCGAAGCTTCCTCCAGCGGGTGCTCCACCACTAAGCGGGGGCCCCTAGGGAGGGCTTTGTGGGCGCAAAGGGCGATGGGCTGGAGGGGCTTTTCCGGGCCCTTCTGGACCCCAAGGGAGACCCTGGGCTGAGGCGGCGGGGCCTCAGGGTCTACGCCCTGGGGCTTCTTCTCCTCCAGGGCCTCGGCCTTCTTCTTCTGGCCTTCCTCCTGCCCCGGGCTTCCCATCCCCTCCTCTGGGCTTTGGCGCTTGGGGGGGCGGGCTGGCTTCACCTCCAGGCCCGGAGGGCGTTGCGGGCCGAGGGGCCTTTTGGGCCCCTTCTCGCCGTGGGCCTTGGCGCCTCGGCCTTTTTCTTTTTGGGGGTGATGGGGCTTCTTTTGCGGCCTCTTGGGCTTCTCCTTTTGCCCCTTGGCCTTGGGGTCTTCCTCATCCTCCTTTGGCAGGGGGAGGGCCGGCTTTTAAGAAGGCCGGGAGGAGGTCCTTGAGGCGGACCTGGGCCAGGGCCTGGACCTCTTGAAGCCTTTCCCAGGCCCGTCTCTGGCCCAGCTGGTAGACCAGGGAGATCTTGCCGTGGTCAAAGGTGTATATGGGGAAGGGGGGGTCCAGGGCGATGACCAGGTCGGCCTCCTTGAGGGCCAGCTCTTTGAGGCGGCGGCGGCTGGCCTCCCCCGCCAGGAGAGCGGCTGGCCGTCCTGGGCGGCTCCTTGGGCGGCGGGTTGGACACGTCCGCGGCCACCACCTTGGGGAAGAGGGCCCTGGCCGCCCGCACGGGCACCTTCTCCGCCACGTCCCCGTCCACCAGTCCACCAGAAGCCGCCCCTCCCACGCCACGAGGGGAAAGAGGCCGGGGATGGCCATGCTGGCGAGGACGGCCTTTAAGACCGGGCCCTGCCTCAGGACCACGGCCTCGCCCGTCAGGAGGTCTGCGGCCTGGATGGCCAGGGGGATGGGGCTTTCCTCCAGGAGGGCATCGCTGAAGAGGGCCTTCAGGCCCTCCTCCAGCCGCCCGGCCTCGGCCAGGTGGGGGCGGCGGAGGCCCCCAAGGAGGCGGGCGAGGACCCTCGGGCCGCCTCCCTGGGCCAGGCGGGCCAGATCGGGGTCGAAGATGGCCTCGTGCACCTTGTAGGGGTCCTTGTGGCCGAAGGCGAAGCCGGCGGCGGCCGGGGCCCCCGCGGAGCTTCCCGCAAGCCCCCGGATGGGCACCTTGGCCTTTTCCAGGACCTCGAGGACCCCCAGGTGGGCGTAGCGTAGCCCCTGACACCCCCACCGCCCAAAGCCAAGGCCACGCCCCGCATACCGTTAGAATATCCGCATGCGGCCCGACCTTTCCCGTGTGCCCGGGGTTCTGGGGGAGATCGCCAGGAGGCGGGCCCAGGAGGTGGCCCCCTACCCCCTTCCCGAGCCCCCCGCCGTGCCCTCCTTCGCCCAGGCCCTGGCCCTCCCCGGCCTCTCCCTCATCGCCGAGGTCAAGCGGCAGAGCCCCTCCGAGGGCCGTATTAGGGAGGTGGACCCGGCGGAGGCCGCCTTGGCCTACGAGCGGGGCGGGGCCAGGGCCTTAAGCGTCCTCACCGAGCCCCACCATTTTGGGGGAAGCCTGGAGGACCTAAAGAGGGTGCGTCAGGCGGTGGGCATGCCCCTTCTGCGCAAGGACTTCGTGGTGGACCCCTTCATGCTGGAGGAGGCCAGGGCCTTTGGGGCCAGCGCCGTCCTCCTCATCGTGGCCCTCCTCTCGGAGCTGACCGGGGCCTACCTAGAAAGGGCCAGGGCCCTAGGCCTCGAGGCCCTGGTGGAGGTCCACACGGAAGAGGAGCTGGAGCTGGCCCTGGAGAGCGGGGCCGAGATTCTTGGCATCAACAACCGGGACCTGGTGAGCCTGAGGGTGGACCTCGCCACCGCCCCCAGGCTGGGCCGGCTCGCTCGGGAGCGGGGCTTTGGGGGCCTTCTGGTGGCGGAGTCGGGCTACGCCAGGAGGGAGGACCTGGAGGGCTTGCACGGGCTTTTTGACGCCGTCTTGGTGGGCACAAGCCTCATGAGGAAGCCCGACTTGGCGGAGGCCGTGCGGGAGCTTGTAGGATAGGGCCATGCTCCTGGTCCCCGCCGTGGACCTAAAAGGCGGCCAGGCGGTGCGCCTCCTGGAGGGGGACCCTTCCCGGGAGACCCCCTACGGGGACCCGGTGCTGGCCGCCTTGCGCTTCCAGGAGGAGGGGGCGCGCTACCTGCACCTGGTGGACCTGGACCGGGCTTTGGGCACCGGCCACAACCGGGAGGCTGTGGAAGCGATCCGCAAGGCCCTCAGGATCCCCTTTGAGCTCGCCGGGGGGATCCGGAGCCTGGAGGCCTTGCGCGAGGCCCTGGCCCTGGGGGCGGACCGGGCGGTGGTGGGCACGGTGGCCGTGAAGGAGCCGGACCTCCTTGAGGCCATGCTAGCCGAGGCTGGCCCTGAGCGCCTGGCCGTGGCCCTGGACGCCAGGGGGCTATCGGTGGTGGTCTCGGGCTGGCAGGAAAGGGCCTCCGTCTCCGCCCTGGACCTTCTTTCCCGGTGGGCGGCCATGGGGGTGCGCACCCTCATCTACACCGATGTGCGCCGGGATGGGACCCTCATGGGCCTGGACCTGGAGGTCGCGGCCCGGGTCCGGGAGGCCTGGCCCCATACCCTGATCGCCGGGGGTGGGATCGCCGGGCTTCAGGACCTTCTAGGCCTGAAGGCCTTGGGCGTGGAGGGGGCCATCCTGGGCAAGGCCCTTTACGAGGGGCGGATCCGGCTTTCTGAGGCCCTGGAGGTGGTATGAAGCTTTTGGGCTGGGTGTTCCTTCTCGTGAGCCTGGGCGCGGTGGGGGCGGGGGCGTACCTCTACTACACCTACCCCTTCTTGGAGGTGCCCTCCCCCTTTGGGCCCCTTCCCCTTTACGCCCTCCTGCCCGGGGCCTACTCTTTGGGGCTCCTGATGGGGGGGCTTTGGGCCTTGGCCCTCTGGCTTGGGGGCGTGGGGGAAAGGAGGCGGCTTTTACGGGAGATCAGGCGGCTTCAGGGGGAGGTGAACGCCCTGAAGCGGGAGAGGATAGAGGAGATCCCCAGGATCCCCGACCGGGACGAGGCATGAGCCGCCTCCGCTGGCGCCTCCTTTCCCTGCCTCCTCTTCCGGAGTGGCGGGAGGTCATGGAGGCCTTTGGGGTGGGGCCTGAGGCGGCCCTGGCCCTCTGGCACCGGGGGGTGCGGCGCAAGGAGGACCTGGACCCGCCCCTTCGCCTTCTTCCCCTAAAGGGCCTGGAAGAGGCCGTGGACCTCCTCCTGAAGGCCATACGGGAGGGAAAGAGGATCCGCGTCCACGGGGACTACGATGCCGATGGCCTCACGGGCACGGCCATCCTGGTGCGGGGCCTCACCGCTTTGGGGGCCAGGGTCCACCCCTTCATCCCCCACCGCCTCGAGGAGGGCTACGGGGTCCTCATGGAAAGGGTGCCCGAGCACCTCGAGGCCGCCGAGGTCTTCCTCACCGTGGACTGCGGCATCGCCAACCACGCCGAGCTTAAGGAGCTTGTGGAAAACGGGGTGGAGGTCCTGGTCACCGACCACCACACGCCCAAAGAAGCCCCGCCCCCCGGGGTGGTCCTCCACCCCGCCTACACCCCGGGCCTGGGCGAGCACCCCACGGGGGCCGGGGTGGCCTTCCTCCTCCTCTTTGCCCTTCACGAGAGGCTTGGCCTGCCCCCTCCCCTGGAGTACGCCGACCTGGCCGCTCTGGGCACCATCGCCGACGTGGCCCCCTTGTGGGGCTGGAACCGGGCCCTGGCCAAGGAGGGCCTGGCCCGTATGGCCACCTCGGCCTGGGTGGGCCTCAGGCTTCTGGCCCAGGCCGTGGGCTACACGGGCCGGGCCGACGAGGTGGCCTTCCGCATTGCCCCCCGCATCAACGCGGCAAGCCGCCTGGGGGAGGCGGAAAAGGCCCTCAAGCTCCTCCTCACCGATAGCGAGGAGGAGGCGCGGGCGCTGGTGGAGGAGCTTAACCGGCTGAACGCCCGCCGCCAGACCCTAGAGGAGGCCATGCTCCGCCGCCTCCTGCCCCAGGTGGACCCGGAGGAGAGGGCCATCGTCCTTCGGGACGAGGAGGGGCACCCCGGGGTCATGGGCATCGTGGCGAGCCGCATTCTGGAGGCCACCCTTAGGCCCGTCTTCCTGGTGGCCCAGGGGAAGGGCACGGTGCGGAGCCTCGCGCCCATAAGCGCCGTGGAGGCCCTTAAGAGCGTGGAAGACCTCCTAAAGCGCTTTGGGGGGCATAAGGAGGCGGCGGGATTCGCCATGGACGAGGCCCGCTTTCCCGAGCTGAAAAGAAGGCTTCTGGAATACGCCGCCCGCTTCCCCGAGCCCGAGCTCGAGGTCCCCCTCCTGGCCCCCCTCCCCGCCCCGGGCCTTCTGGCCCAGGTGTACCGGGAGCTGGAGCTCCTGAAGCCCTACGGGGCGGGCAACCCCGAGCCCCTTTTCCTCCTCCAGGGAAGCCCCGAGGAGGCCCGCACCATGGGGGAGGGGCGGCATCTGGCCTTCCGCCTGCAGGGGGTGCGGGTGGTGGCCTGGCGCATGGGGGGGCTTGCGGTGCCCAAGGAGGTGGAGGTGGCGGGCCTCCTCACGGAAAACGCCCGGAACGGGAGCGTGAGCTACGAGGTCCAGGCGGTCCACCTGCGGGAGCCGGGGGAGCTAGAGGGGGGCCTCACGGCCTTCGCCTTCCCCCTGAGGCTGGAAGAGGCCCTGGCCCGGGCCAGGATGGGGGAGGGGGTCTACATCCCCGAGGACAACCCGGAGGGCCTGGAATACGCCCGAAAGAAGGGCTTCCGCCTCCTCCCGCCCGAGGAGGCCCCCATCTGGCTGGGCCTTCCCCCAAACCCGGTGGCCGTGGAGCGGGTGGGGGTGGCCCTGGGCCGGGAGGCCCGGGCCCGGCTGGCCTCGCCCCCCATCCTGGCCACGCCGGCAGAAAGGCTCAAATCCCTGATCGCCCGCCGCCTCCTTCTGGCCTACGAGAGGGGGCACGCCCCCCTTTTCAGCGAGGCCCTTCTGGCCTACTGGGAGGTGCACCGTGTACAAGCAGCCGCGGGAAGCCCATGAGGCGAGGATTCACCCTATTTGGCTAAGGGCCTCCCGGATCCTGTCCGCCTGGGCCAGGTTTTCCTGAAGCCTCGCCTCCTCGGCCTCCACCACCTCCTTTGGGGCCTTTTCCCGGAAGCCGGGGGAGGCGAGCTTCCTCCGGCTCCTCTCCACAAGCTCCAAAAGCTCCTTCAGGCGCTTTTCCTGGCGGCGCCTCCACTCCTCCACGTCAAGGAGGCCCTCTAAGGGCATCCTCACCGTCACCCGGGGCATGGCCTTGACCAGGGCCTTTTCCGGGCGCTCCTCTAGAAGCTCGGCCCGGGCCAGGAAGCGGAAGACGGGGAGGTTTTCCACCACGGAGGCGGCATCCCCCTCCAGGTAGACCCGGACCTCCTCCCCCTGGGGAAGCCCCGCCTCCGCCTTCAGGGCCCTGACGGCGCTCACCGCCTGCTTGAGGACCTCAAACCGGGCCTCGGCCTCCGGGTCCTGGGGGCCGGGCTCGGGCCAGGCCTCGAGGGCCAGCTCCTCCCTGCCCGTCAGGGCCTGGTAGAGCTCGCTGGTGATGAAGGGCATGATGGGGTGGAGGAGCTTGAGGAGGGTGGCCAGGCTCTCCTCCAGAGTCCTCAGGGTGTGGGCGTTCCCAGCCTTCAGGGCGGGCTTGGAGGCCTCCAGGTACCAGTCGCAGAACTCGCTCCAGATGAGCTCGTAGACCTCCCGGGCGGCCTGGGCCAGGTCCAGGGCCTCGTAAAGAGCGGTGATCTCCTCCACGCCCCGGGCCAGGCGGCTTTTCATGAAGCGGTCCGCCAGGGTGGGGGCGTCCTCCTTGGGGCTAAAGCCCTCCCGGGAGAGGAGGACGAAGCGGGCGGCGTTGTAGAGCTTGTTGGCGAAGTTCCTGGCCATCTCCAGCCAGCGGAGGTCCAGCCTTATGTCCTGCCCCCCCGTGGCCAGGTAGGTGAGGGCGAAGCGGAGGGCGTCGGCGCCGTAGCGCTCCACCATCTCCAGGGGGTCAATGACGTTCCCCTTGGACTTGGACATCTTCTGGCCCTTCTCGTCCAGGACCAGGCCGTGGAGGAGGACGGTCTTGAAGGGCCTTTCCCCCATGAAGTGGTAGCCGGAGACCTCCATTCGGGAAACCCAGAGGAAGAGGATGTCGTACCCCGTCACCAGGACGTCCCCGGGGTAGAAGGCCATCAGGTCCTCGGTCGTTTCGGGCCAGCCCAGGGTGGAAAGGGGCCACAAGGCGGAGGAGAACCAGGTGTCAAAGACGTCCTCGTCCCGCTTCAGGCTCTGGCTTCCGCAGGCCTCGCAGGCCGTGGGGTCTTCCAGGTAGCTTTCCGGCTTGGGGACGTTGACCGCCCCGCAGTCCTGGCAGTACCAGGCGGGGATCTGGTGCCCCCACCAGAGCTGGCGGGAGATGTTCCAGTCCCTGACGTTCCTGAGCCAGTCCATGTTGACCTTCTTCCACCTCTCGGGGACGAAGGCGATCTCGTCCCGCTCCAGGCCCTTTAGGACCTCCTCCGCCAGGGGCTTCATCCTGAGCCACCACTGGGGGAAGATGGCGTGTTCCAAGGGGGTGCCGCACCGGGAGCAGGTGGCGAGGGCGATGGTGTAGTCCTCCTCCTTCACCAGGTGGCCCGCCTCCTGGAAGAGGGCCACCGCCTTTTTGCGGGCCTCAAAGCGGTCAAGCCCCCTCAAGGGCTCGGGCACCCTCTCCCCCTCCATCCGGCCCTCGAGGTTGATGACGGAGACGGGCGTGAGGCCATGCCTTTCCCCGATCTCGTAGTCCAGGGGGTCGTGGGCGGGGGTCACCTTTAGGGCCCCGGTGCCGAACTCCCGCTCCACGGCGGGGTCGGCCAGGATGGGGATCCAGATCTCGGTGAGGGGGATCCGGGCCTTCTTGCCGATGAACGCCTGGTAGCGCTCGTCCTCGGGGTGGACGGCGATGGCCCGGTCGGCGAAGACGGTCTCGGGGCGGACGGTGGCGATCTCTATGTACCCGCCCCCTTCCACCTCGTAGCGGAGGGTGTAGAGCTTGCCCGGGGTGGGTTCGGTCTCCACCTCCAGGTCCGAGAGGGTGGTCTCGCACCGGGGGCACCAGTTGACAAGCCTGGGGGCCCGGTAGGCCAGGCCCTCGTGGTAGTAGCGGCAGAAGGCGTAGCGCACCGCCCGGGAGCGCTTCTCGTCCATGGTGAAGGCCTCCCGGCTCCAGTCGGCGCTGGCCCCCAGGCGCTTGAGCTGCCGGAGGATGGTCCCCCCGGACGCCTCCTTCCACTGCCAGACCCGCTTCAGGAACTCTTCCCGCCCCAGGTCGTGCCGGGTCTTGCCCTCTTTTAAGAGGAGCCTTTCCACCACCACCTGGGTGGCGATGCCGGCGTGATCGGTGCCGGGGAGCCAGACCGCCTCAAACCTCCGCATGCGCTTGTAGCGGATGAGGGCGTCCTGCAGGGAGTTGTCCAGGGCGTGGCCCATGTGCAGGCTCCCCGTGACGTTGGGGGGCGGCATGAAGATGACGAAGGGGGGCTTGCCGCTTTTGGGGTTGGCCACGAAGGGGTTTTCCGCCCACTTCTTGGCCCACTTGGGTTCCACGGACTTGGGGTCGTAGGCCTTGGGCAGGTCCATGCTACCCACCACTTTACCCGGGAGCGCTAGGATGGGGCTACCATGGGCGAAGCGGCCTAGCCTCGGCCCTTGACCCTCAAGGCCTACCTGGAGTGGGAGGCCCAAAGCCCCGAGCGCCACGAGCTGGTGGAGGGGGTTCCCTACGCCATGGCCGGGGCCAGCAAAGCCCACAACCTCCTGGTGCAGAACCTGGCCTTTCTCCTGAGGGCCCCCGCCCGGGCCAAGGGTTGCCGGCTCTACACCGAAATGGTGAAGCTGAAGGTTTCCCAAAGTACCCTCTACTACCCCGACCTCATGGTGGTGTGCGGCCCCTTTTCGCCCCACCCTCCCTACGAGGAAGCCCCCTGCCTGGTGGCCGAGGTGGTTTCTCCGGGAACGGAGCGCCTGGACCGGGGAGAAAGGCGGCTCGCCTACCTGGGCCTGCCCTCTTTGAAGGCCTACCTCCTGGTGAGCGCCTCCGAGCCCCGGGTGGAGGTCTACCGGAAGTCCGGGATGGGGGTGGCCCATGAGATCTACACCGAGGGCCAGGCGCTTCTGCCCTGCGTGGATGCCCCCTTGGACCTCCACGCCCTCTACGAAGACGTGGAGCTGGAGAGGGCGTAGAGGTAGTAGCGGCCGTCTCCCAGATGGAAGAAGGCCTCCTCGTAGGCCAGGCCCTCAATGGGGGTCTCGGGCGGGATGGGAAGGAAAAAATCCCCCACGCGGATGCCCTCGGGGAGGACCTCCAAAGGCCCCTGGGCCAGCCCTTGGCTTTCCCCTTCGGGGTCGTTCAAGGGGGTGAGGAGGAGGCGGACGGGGAGGCCCTTGAGGCTTTGGAGGACGTTGGTGGGGTCCTGGAAGGGGGCCTTGTGGAGAAGGCGCTCCTCCACCTCGGCCACCTCCCCCAAAAGGGCGTAGCGGTCCAGGGGCAGGAGGGCCTTCCCGCTTTCCAGAAGGACGAGAAAGCGGGCCCGGTCCTCTTCGGAGAGGAGGATGGGGGCTTTTCCCTGGCCCACCCTGGGGTCCTGGTCCAGCCTGCCTTTGAGGAGGGCTTTCGCCGCTTCCAGGGCCTCCTCCCGCGTGGGGTAGAGGCTGTAGGGGTTCACCTTAAAAAGGAGCTCCAGGCCCCTGGGCCCCTGGACCAGCCAGGCCAGGTGGAGCTCGTAAAAGCGCTTCTTCCGCCACTCGGGGTACACGCCAGGAGTATAAGTGTGAGGACGCGCCTTGCCCAAAACTTCGCCCTGGTATAGCCTAGGCCCGGTATGGCGCTTTCCGAAGAGCGGGTCCTCGAGGCCCTGAGGGGGGTCATGGACCCCGAGCTGGGCAAGGACCTGGTCTCCTTGGGCATGGTGGGGGAGATCCGCCTGGAAGGCAATAAGGCGGACCTCCTCATCCACCTCACCACCCCGGCCTGCCCCCTAAAGGGCCAGATTGAGGCCGACATCCGGCGGGCCCTCATGCCCCTGGGCCTGGAGGAGGTGCGGGTGCGCTTTGGCGGCGGGGTGCGCCCTCCCGAGCAGTACCCCATCCCTGGGGTCAAGCACGTGGTGGCGGTGGGCTCGGGCAAGGGCGGGGTGGGGAAGAGCACCGTGGCCGCCAACCTGGCCCTGGCCCTGAGCCGCGAGGGCGCCCGGGTGGGCCTTCTGGACGCCGACCTCTACGGGCCCAGCCAGGCCAAGATGTTGGGCCTCGAGGGGGAGAGGCTCAAGGTGGACGAAAACCGCAAAATCCTCCCCCTGGAGGCCCACGGCATCAAGGTCCTCTCCATCGCCAACATCGTCCCCCCGGGGCAGGCCATGATCTGGCGGGGTCCCATCCTCCACGGCACCATCAAGCAGTTTCTGGAGGACGTGAACTGGGGGGAGCTGGACTACCTGGTGGTGGACCTCCCCCCGGGGACCGGGGACGTGCAGCTTTCCCTGACCCAGCTCACCCGGGTCTCGGGCGGGGTCATCGTCACCACGCCCCAGGAGGTGGCCCTCATAGATGCCGAGCGGGCCGCCGACATGTTCAAGAAGGTCCAGGTGCCCGTTCTGGGGGTCCTGGAGAACATGAGCGCCTTCCTCTGCCCCCACTGCGGCAAGCCCACCCCCATCTTCGGGGAGGGGGGCGGAAGGCGGCTTGCCGAGAGGCTCAAGACCCGCTTCCTGGGCGAGGTTCCCCTCACCCTCTCCCTTCGGGAAAGCGGGGACAAAGGGCTTCCCATCGTGGTCCAAGACCCCGAGGGCCTCGAGGCCCAGGCCTTCCTGAGGGCGGCCAGGGAGCTCGCCGCCGCCCTGAGCGTCCAGGCTTTCATCTCCCTGCCCATGGCCTAGAATGGCCCTCCTTTTGGGAGGCACCAAGGAAAAGGTTCTGGAGCTCCTCAGGGCCCGGCCCCTCACCGCCAAGGAGGTGGCCGAGGCCCTGGGCCTGAGCCGGGCCGCCGTGGGCAAGCACCTCCAGGACCTGGAGGCCCGGGGCCTGGTGCGCTCGGAGGTGCGGCGCCGCTCGGGCCGGGGCCGCCCCCACCGCCTCTACCGGGCCCAGGACGGGGAGAGCCCCTACGCCCTCCTCTGCCGGGACGTCCTAGAGGGGCTGGAGAAGGCCTTGGGCAAGGAGGGGGTGGTGGCCTTTTTGGCCCAGCGGAACCTGGGCCGCCTGGCTCCCCTGGACCTGAGGGACCTTCCCCTAAAGGAAAAGCTCACCCGGCTGGCCCGGCGCCTCAACGAGGAGGGGTACGAGGCGGAGGTGGTGGAGGAGGAAGGGCGCCTTTACCTCTGCCAGCGGCGCTGCCCCAAGCTGGCCCTCTCCCGGGAGCACGAGGCCTTGTGCCAGGGGGAGCTTCTGGCCTACCAGGAGCTTCTGGGCCTGCCCCTGGTGCGGGAGGAGCGGATCGCCGAGGGGGGAAGCTGCTGCCGCTACCGGGTAGAATGACGGGGTGTGGGTTTACCGCCTGAAGGGCATGCCCCTGGAGCTGGACGCCCTCATCCCCGAGCTCTTTGACCGGGGGGCCCGGGGGATCCTGGAGGGGGAAGGGGAGATCCTGGCCTACTTCCCGGCCAGAACGGACCTGCCCTTCGGCGGGGAATGGGAGGAGCTTCCCGACGAGGACTGGCTTTGGGCCTGGCGGCGGGACCTAAAGCCCGCCCTGGCCCCGCCCTTCGTGGTCCTCGCCCCCTGGCACGCCTGGGAGGGGGAGGGGATCCCCTTGGTCATTGAGCCCGGCATGGCCTTCGGCACCGGGCACCACGAGACCACGCGCCTCGCCCTGATGGCCCTGGCCCGGCACCTTTCCCCCGGGGAAAGGGTCCTGGACGTGGGCACGGGAAGCGGCATCCTGGCCATCGCCGCCGAGAAGCTCGGGGGGAAGGCCCTGGGGGTGGACGTGGACCCAAGCGTCCTCCCCCAGGCCGAGGCCAACGCCAGAAGAAACGGGGTCTACCCCCAGTTCCTCCTGGGGAGCCTCGAGGCCGCCCTACCCCTGGCCCCCTTCGGCCTCGTGGTGGCCAACCTCTTCGCCGAGCTCCACGCCGAGCTCGCCCCCCTTTACCGGGAGGCCCTGGCCCCCGGGGGGCGGCTTCTCCTCACGGGCATCCTCAAGGAGAAGGCCCCCCTGGTGCGGGAGGCCATGGCGGGCCTCGCCCCCCTGGAGGAGGCGGCCGAGGGGGAGTGGGTCCTCCTAGCCTACAGGAGGTGAGGGTGCGCCCCCACCGCGCCTATAGCCCCGGCCTCACCGGCGTCCTTCCCCTGGAGGAGGGCCGCCACCTGGTGGAGGTGCTGAGGGCCGGGGTGGGGGACCGCTTCGCCGTCTTTGACGAAAGCCGCGAGGCCCTGGCCGAGGTGGTGGACCTGGGCCCCCCGGTCCGCTACCGCATCCTGGAGGAGCGGAGGCCCGAGCGGGAGGTGGGGGTGGAGGTGGTCCTCTACGTGGCCCTCCTCAAAGGGGACAAGCTTTCCGAGGTGGTGCGGGCGGCCACCGAGCTGGGGGCCACCAGGATCCAGCCCCTCATCACCCGCCACAGTGTGCCCAAGGAGATGGGGGAGGGGAAGCTAAGGCGGCTAAAGGCCATCGCCAAAGAAGCGGCCAAGCAGTCGGGGAGGCTTCGGGTGCCCGAGGTCCTCCCCCCCATCCCCCTGAAGGCGGTGCCAGAGGTGGAGCAGGGCCTCGTGGCCCACGTGGGGGCGAGGGCTTTGGTGCGGGAGGTCCTGGACCTGAACCGGAATCTCTCCTTGGCCGTGGGGCCGGAAGGGGGCTTCGCCGAGGAGGAGGTGGCCCTCCTTGAGGAGCGGGGCTTCGCCCCGGTGAGCCTGGGGCGGCGGATCCTCAGGGCGGAGACGGCGGCTCTGGCCCTGCTGGCCCTGGCCACCGCCGGGGAGGGGCGGTGAGGGGGCTTCTTCTTCTCCTCCTTCTCCTTTCCGCCTGCCGCTACACCTTTTTGCCCCTGGACCCGGGAAGGCCCCCGCCCCCGGAGAGGCCTTTTGTGGTGGCGCGTCTCCTTAAGGATGGGGAGGAGGCCAGGCTGGTCCTGAGGGTGGAGCGGCTTCCCGGGCCCGGGTACCTGCACCTGAAGTGGTACCGGGAGGAGGATCTCCTCTTGGAGAAGGCCCTTTTCCTGGAGGGCCCTGGGGTCCAGGAGGCCCGCTTTCCCCTAAAGGAAGGCTACCACCGCCTGGTGGGGCTTTGGGCGGGAGGGGTTCTTTTCCAGCTGGACCTGGGCACGCCCCTTCTACCGGACCCCGATGAGGAAAAGGACCAGGGGAACCGTTAGGAAGGCCAAAAAGGCGGAGACCACCACGCTTCGCCCTATGCGGGCCGCGTCCTTGCCAAACTCCCGGGAGAGCAAGAAGGCGTTGACGGCGATGGGGGTGGCGGACTGGAGGACCAAAACCTGGTGCTCCAGCCGGGGGAGGCCGAGGAGAAGCCCCGCCAGATAGGCGAAAAGGGGGGCCACGAGGAGCCGTAGGCCGCTCGCCCAAAGCTCAAAGGCTCCGAGCCGGAAGGGGGTTTGGGCCATCTGCATCCCCAGGGTGAGGAGGAGGACGGGGATGGCGGCCTGGCCCATGGGGCGCACCCCCTCCTCCAGGCGGAAGGGGAAGACCACCCCCAGGCCCCGGAAGAGGAGGCCCAGGACGAGGGCGTAAGGGAGGGGCAGGCGCAGGGTGAAGCGGAGGCCCTCGAGGACCCCTCCCCCCCGGATGAAGGCGGGTCCCAGGCCGAACATGAGGACGCTGGAGAGGATGAAGTAGACCACGGCCAGCCCAAGCCCCACCTCACCCAGGGCGAAGTAGGTGAGGGAAAGCCCCATGTTGCCGGAGTTGGGGAAGAGGGCGGCGAGGGCCAGGCCCTTGGCCGCCTCGGGGCTTAGACGGAGGAGGCGGCCCAAGAGGGCCACGAAGAGGTAAAGACCCAGGTAGGTGAGGAGGAAACCCAGGGTGAGGCCCAAAAGCCCTTCCCGGGAGAACTGGGCCCGGTACATGGCGTCAAAGATGAGGGCGGGCACCAGGAGGTAGACGGTGAGGCGGGAGAGGGTGGGGAGATCCATGGCCATCCGCCGGCCCAAAAGGTAGCCCGAGAAGACCACCAGGGCCACGGGGAAGACGGTGTTGAGGAGGGCTTCTATGTGGGGCATTCTAGAGGCATGGGAGGCTATGGGGCTTTGGCCGAGGCCATCCGGGGCGTCCTCCTGAGGGGCGGGGTGGCCCCGAGGCGCCAGGTCCTCCCCATCCCCGGCGGGGCCTTTCTGGTGATGCCGGCGGCCGACGAGGAGGTGGCGGTCTGCAAGCTGGTCACGGTGCAGGAGGGACAAGACCCCATGGTCCAGGCGGAGGTCTGGGCCAGGCGCCTCTCTACGGGGGAGGTCTTCCACCTCCCCGGAGAGGAGATCACGAAAAGGCGCACCGCCGCCCTCTCCCTTCTCGCGGCCCAGGTCCTGGCCCCGAGGAAAGCGGGGGCCCTCCTCATCGTGGGCCCCGGGGCCCAGGGGGAGGCCCATCTGGAGGCCTTCCTCGAGGCCTTTCCCCTGAGCCGGGTCTACGTGCGGGGGCGGGGGAGGGCAAGGGTGGAGGCCCTCCTGCAAAAGGCCAGGGCGATGGGCCTCGAGGCCTTGGAGTGGACGGGGGAGGAGGTCCCGGAGGACGTGGCCTTCCTCGTCACCGCTACCCCTAGCCCCACCCCGGTCCTGCCCGAAAGAGTGCCCCCCGGGGTCTTTGTGGCGGCCGTGGGCTCCTACCGCCCGGAGATGCGGGAGGTGCCGAAGGCCCTGGTGGAGCGGGCCGCCCTCTACGTGGACACGGAGGACGCCCTCCTGGAGGCCGGGGAGCTTCAGGGGGTAAAGAGGCCCGCCATCCCCCTAAAGGAAGCCCTTTTGGGGCGGCGGGCGGAAGGGGAGTTCGTCCTCTTTAAAAGCGTGGGCCACGCCCTCTTTGACCTGGCGGCGGTGCGGGCCCACCTGGGGCTACCCTAATACCACCCCATGCTGGCTTGCGCCAGCATGGGGGCCCCGGCAAAAGGTTCCGAAACAAGGGTATAAGTGGCCGTCTACCCCTTTGTTCGCAAGGCTTAAGTGCCCGCACTTTGGTTTCGCAACATGGGGTGCCCAAGTCGGAGCTGTGGAAGGGCTTTTCTGGGGCCCCCGCCGCGGCTCTTGCCGCGGCGGGGTATTTAGAAGCGGACCACGATCTTGCCGGTGTGGCCCCGGTCCAGAAGGGCCTGGAAGGCGGCCTCGGCCTCGGCGAAGGGGAAGACGGCCCCTACCACGGGCCGCATCTCCCGGCCCGGGCGGGGGAGGAGGAAGCCCAGGGCCTCCTCCGGAGGCGGGTTCCACTTCACCGCCTCGCCTCCCGAAAGCTGGGCCAGGGAACTTGGGCCGGAAGGCCTCCCAGGCGCCCACCCCTTGTCAAGGTATGGGGGCAGGGCGTAGCCTTGGGGCAAGGCCCGCTAGGGCCCCAAAGCCAGGTCCCGTATGCCCTGGTGCCTGGGCGCGTAGTCCAGGCTTAAAGTGGGGAAGTCCGGTGCAAGTCCGGCGCTGTCCCGCAACGGTAACCGGTCCCGCTTCGTGCCCTTCAACGCAGACCGGAAGCCCGAATGCCTGCCAGGGCCGCCCGCCTTTCCCCGGGGCGGGCACCTCACGCGGATGGGGGAGAAGTGGGGGCGAACGGCCTTTTGCCTTTGGCCCCTGCCCCCCGGCAGGGGCTTTTCCCTACCTCCCCTGGACCTGGCCCTAGCGGCCTTAGGGAGGTAGGCATGAGGCGAGTGCTGGCGTTCCTTTCGGTCCTTTTGGCTTTAGCCCTGGCCTTTCCCCTCACGGTCACCGACGACCTGGGGCGTACCGTCACCCTCAAGGCCCCGCCCAAACGGATCGTCACCATGCTCCCCTCGGTGACGGAGACGGTCTGCGCCCTGGGGGCCTGCGACCGGATCGTGGCCACCGACGACTACTCCGACTGGCCCGAAAGCGTGAAGCGCCTGCCCAAGGCCGGGGGGCTTTACAACCCCAACCCCGAGCTGATCGTGAGCCTGAAGCCTGACCTGGTCCTAGTCTCCAAGTACGGCAGGCTCTACGAGACCCTGGAGCGGGCGGGCCTCACCGTCTACGCCGTCCGGACCGAGACCTACGAGGACATCTTCAAGACGGTCCGCGCCTTGGGGAGGCTGCTTGGGCTTTCCTCCGAGGCCGAGCGGCTGGTGGCCCAGATCCAGAAGGAGGTCTACGGGGAAGAGGCCCGGGCGGCCAAGGCCAAGGGCCGCCCCCGGGTCTACTACGAGATTGACCCCACGCCCTACACCGTGGGTCCCGAGAGCTTCATCGGGGTCCTCATCGCCAAGGCCCGGGGGGTCAACATCGTCCCCAAGGAGCTGGGCCTCTTCCCCAAGATCAGCCCGGAGTTCGTCCTGGAGAAAAACCCCGAGGTGATCGTGGCCACCTACCCGGGCGCCTTGGAGACCATCCGCAAGCGGCCGGGCTGGGACCGCATCGCCGCCGTGCGCCAGGGGCGGATCTGCGTCTACACGGGCGGGGAGGACAACCTCCTCTCCCGCCCCGGCCCCCGGGTGGCCCAGGGCCTGAGGCTTTTGGTGGACTGCTTCCACAGGCCATGACCCTTGCCCTACCCCTGGCCCTCAGACGGAGCCTGGTCTTCGCCTGGCTCCTCCTCCTGCTCCTCCTGGCCTTGGTCCTGGGGGTGGCCCTGGGAGCGGTGGCCCTCTCCCCGGGGGAGGTGGTGCGGGCCTTGTTGGGATGGGAGGAGAACCCCATCGTCACCCAGCTCCGCCTGCCCCGGGTCCTGGGGGGGATGCTGGTGGGGGCCGCCCTTGGGGTGGCGGGGGCGGCCTTTCAGGGGCTTTTTCGCAACCCTTTGGCCGACCCCTACCTGATGGGTTCCGCCTCGGGGGCGGCCTTCGCCGTGACCCTCTTCGCCGCCCTTTTGGGGGGGCTTTCCCCCGCCTTCGCCCAGCACGCCGTCTTCCAGCACCTGCCCCTTTCCGCCACCTTCTTCGGCTTTTTGGGGGCCCTTCTCGCCACCCTCCTCACCCTGGTCCTGGCCGGGGGGGTGGCCCGTACCCACGAGCTGGTGCTGGCGGGGGTGGTGGTGGGGAGCGTCCTCACCGGGGCCACCACCTACCTGATGATGCAGGACGCCGACCGGGTGCGGGCGGTCTTCGCCTACACCCTGGGGAACCTGGCCTTTCTGGGCTGGCCCTCGGTGCGGGCCCTGGCCCTCATCTTCCTGCTGGCCCTGCCCCCCCTCCTCCTTCTGGGCCGGGCCCTAAACGCCCTCCAGCTGGGCGAGGAGACGGCGAGGAGCCTGGGCCTGCCCCTGGAGGCGTTAAAGCTCACCCTGCTCCTCTCGGCCAGCCTCCTCACGGCGGGCGCCGTGGCCCAGGCGGGCATCATCGGCTTTGTAGGCCTGGTAGCCCCCCACGCCCTAAGGCGCCTTCTCGGCGAGGACTACCGCCTCCTCCTTCCCGCCAGCGCCCTGGGTGGGGCGGTTCTCCTCGCCCTGGCCGACCTTCTGGCCCGCACCCTCACCCGGCCGGCGGAGCTTCCCGTGGGCGTGGTGACCACCCTTCTCGGGGGGCCTTTCTTCCTTTACCTCATGTGGAGGCGGCGTGGCTGGGCTTGAGGCCAGGGGGCTTTGGGGGCCCCACGCCCTTAAGGGGGTGGACCTCGCCCTAAGGCCGGGGGAGTGGCTCGCCCTCCTCGGGCCCAACGGGGCGGGGAAGACCACCCTCCTTAGGGTGATGGCGGGCCTCCTCCGCCCTCAGAGGGGGGAAGTGCTCCTGGAGGGGAAGCCGCTAAGGGCCTACGGCAGCTACGAGCGGGGGCGGCTCCTCGCCTACCTCCCCCAAGGGGGGCCCTACCCCGAGGGGCTTCTGGTGGAGGAGGTGGTGCGCCTGGGAAGGCTTCCCCACCTGGGGCTTTGGGGCCGGGAGGGGAAGGCGGACGAGGAGGCGGTGGCCTGGGCCCTCGAGGCCACCGGGGCCTCCCACCTCCGGGGGAGGCTTCTTGGGACCCTTTCCGGCGGGGAGCGGCAGCGGGTCCTCCTGGCCCGGGCCCTGGCGGCGAAGCCCAAGTACCTCCTCCTGGACGAGCCCACCACCTTTTTGGACCTGGAGCACCAGGCGGGGGTGGTGGCCCTCTTGAGGCGCCTGGCGGAGATGGGCCTCGGGGTCCTTGCCGTCCTCCACGACCCCAACCAGGCGGCGTTGGCCCACCGGGTGGCCGTGGTGCATGGCGGGCGGGTGGTGGCCCAGGGCCGGCCGGAGGCGGTCCTCACCGAACCCCTCCTCCAAGGCCTCTACGGCCCTGGGGTCCGGGTGGCCCACCTTGGGGGAAGGCCCCATGTCTACCTGGACGGATAGGGCTAGGCTTTTCGTGAAGGGCAAAGCCTTCCTCCTGGACCTGGGAGCCGAGGTGGACCTTTACACGGAAAGGGGGCCCAGGCGGGCCCGCTACCTGTTGGTGGGCCAGGTCTCCCCCCTCGAGGCCCTGCGCCTGGGCCTTCCCCGCCACGGGGTCCTCCACTACCCCATGCCGGTGGACCCCCTGGACTTCGCCTGGGAAGGGGGGACTCTGGCCTTCCCCGGGCTTCGGGTTTACCTGGAGGGCCCTCCGGAGTTCGTGGAAACCCCCTACTACGCCTGGGTGGTAGGATGGCCCCCGTGGACCTAAAGGGGTTTTACGCCTACCTCCTCTGGTCCAGGGAGGCCCTAGAGGGGGTTTCCGAAGAGGCCCTGGAAAAGCCCCTGGTGCGGAAAAGGCTCAGGAGCGTCAAGGCCCTCCTCCTGCACACGGCGGTGGTGGACGCCTGGCTCCACGGGGACATCCTCCGCGCCCCCGTGGTCCTCGCCCGTTTCCCGGAGGGGGAGGGCTTGCCCCGGGAGGTACCGGGAGGCCGTGGGCCGGGCCACCTGGGCCCTTCTCCAGGGCCCGGTGGACGAGGAGCGGATGGTGGCCCTGCACGACGCGCCCGAGGAGCGTTGTTCCCTGGGGGACCTCCTCTGGCACGCCTTTTTGCACGAGGCGCGGCATGGGGCCCAGGTGGCGCTTCTTCTACGCGTTCTGGGGCAGGAGCCCCCCGCTTTGGACCTCTACTTTTTCCTGAAGGCGAAAGGAGGCCAAGGTGAAGTTCTCTAGACTGGACGCGTATCTGAAAGGGGCGGTGGAGGAGGGCTGGCTTCCCGGGGCCGTGGCCCTGGTGGCCCGGGAGGGGGAGGTGGTCTTCCAGGGGGTCTACGGCCTCCTGGACCCCGAGAGGGGCCTACCCATGCGGGAGGACGCCCTCTTCCGCCTTTACTCCATGACCAAGCCCTGGGTTTCCGCCCTGGCCCTCACCTTCGTGGAGGAGGGGGCCCTTGCCCTCCAGGACCCCCTGGAGAAGTACCTCCCAGGCTTCGCCCACCTCCAGGTGGGGCGGGAGGTGGGGGAGGAAGTGGTCTTGGAGCCCCTCAAGGCCCCCATCACCCTCTACGACCTCCTGCGCCACACGGCGGGCTTCACCTACGGGGTCTTCTTCCGCTCGCCGGTCAAGCGCCTCTACCTGGAGGCGGGGGTGGACCGGTACGACCTGGACCGGGAAACCTTCCTGGAGAGGCTTTCCCGGATTCCCCTCCGCTACGGGCCGGGGGAGGCCATGGAGTATGGCCTTTCCACCGATGTCCTGGGCCACCTCCTGGAGGCGTTCTCGGGGAAGTCCCTGGCCGAGCTCATGGAGGAGCGGGTCTTTGGGCCTCTTGGCATGAGGGACTCCGGTTTCGTGGCCAAGGACCCCGCCCGCCTAGCCCAGCCCTTCCCCAAGGACCCGGAGACCGGGCGGAGCGTCCGCCTCCTTCCCGTGGAGGGAAAGCCTCCCAGGTACGCCGGGGGCATGGGGGGTGTGGGGACGGCCTGGGACTACCTCCGCTTCCTCGAGGCCCTGCGCCTGGGGCGGGGCCTCCTCGCCCCGGCCTTTTGCCGCCTCATGACCCAGGACCACCTGGGGCCTCTGGCCTATGAGGGGATGCGCCGGGGGCCCGAGTACATGCCGGGGCCAGGGTACGGCTTCGGCCTGGGGGTGGCGGTGAGGCTTTCCGGCATGGGCCTGGCCCCGGGGAACCCCGGGGAGTGGAACTGGGCGGGCTTTGGCGGCACCTACTTCTTCGTGGACCCGGGGCTTGGGCTCACGGCCCTCCTGATGGCCCAGGCCCCCAACCTCCTCTCGGTCCTGGAGCCGGAAAAGGCCCTCCATTCCCGCTACGGGAGCCGCCTCGGGCTCACCTTCCGCGCCCTGGTCTACGGGGCTTTGGACTGAAGGGCCCTGTCCACCGCCTCCAGGGCCTGGACCGCCTTCTGCGCCTCCAGGGGCACCACCCGGCCCCCCGCCAGGTTGTGGGTGTTCTCCAGGGCGATGAGGCCCGTGGGGGCCTGGAAGGGGCCCCGGCGGATGGCCCTCTTGAGGGCCTCGAGGTCCGGCACCCCGCTAGGGGCGGGCACGGCCCGGACCAGGGCCCCGGCCAGGAGGGCGGGGGCCCCGAGCTCGTACTCGTAGAGGTGGGCCCCCTCCGGGGCCAGGACCTCGCCTCCCCGGGGCAGGTGGAGGAGGAGGGCCACCTGGTTGGCCATGGTGCCGGAGGGGAGGAAGAGGGCCCGCTCAAAGCCCAAGAGCTCGGCGGCCAGGTCCTGGAGACGGTTCGCCGTGGGGTCTTCTCCGTAGACGTCGTCCCCCACCTGGGCCTCGGCCATGGCCCGGCGCATGGCCGGGGTGGGCCGGGTCGCGGTGTCGCTCCTCAGGTCTATCACGCCCCTAGCCTAAGGGCTCCACGGCCACCCTTTGGGCCAGCTCCGGGGGGAGGAGGTAGACCTCTCCTCCCACCCTCACCCGCACCCCGGCCTCCTTGTCCAGCACCTCCAGGAAGGCGCCCGGCACCAGGCCCAGCCGGGCGAGGAGGTTCAGGGTGCCCCGGTCCTGGGCCAGGGCCCGGGCCACCCGGGCCGGCCCCAGGGGGGCCTGGTCCAGGGTGAGGCCTCGCCCCTGGGGCAGGGCCAGGTCCCGGGTGGGGATGGGGTCCCCGTGGGGGTCAAAGGGGGGGTGGCCCAGGGCCTCGGCGATGCGCTCCTCCAGCTCCTCGCTGATGACGTGTTCCAGCCTCTCGGCCTCCTGGTGGACCTCGTCCCAGCCGTAGCCCAGGGCCTGGTGCAGGTAGGCCTCGAGGAGGCGGTGGTGGCGGAGGACCTCGAGGGCTACCCTTTGCCCGGCCTCCGTCAGCCTGGCCCCCCGGTAGGGGAGGTGCTCCACCAGGCCCAAAGCGGAAAGCTTCTTCAGCATCTCCGTCACCGAGGGGGGCTTGACCCCAAGGCGCTCGGCCAGGGCCTGGGTGGGGACGGGGCCTTTCAGGGCCTCCTCGAGGGCGTAGAGGTGCTTGAGGTAGTCCTCCTGGGCCTCGGACAGGGGCGGGCGGGCCATCCCCCTCAAGGTAGCATGGGGGCATGGACCTCACCCACTACCCCTACCCCTCCCGCCGCCACGTGGTCCTGGGGAGGCGGGGGGCGGTGGCCACCAGCCAGCCCCTGGCGGCCTTAGCGGGGATGGAGATGCTCTTGAAGGGGGGCAGCGCCGTGGACGCCGCCATCGCCATGGCCGCCTGCCTCACCGTGGTGGAGCCCGCCTCCAACGGCATCGGCGGGGACCTTTTCGCCATCGTCTGGGACGGGGAGCTCCACGGCCTAAACGCCTCCGGCAAAAGCCCCCTGGCCCTCACCCCCGAGAAGCTTCCCGAAGGGCGGATGCCGGAGAGGGGCTGGCTTCCCGTCACCGTGCCCGGGGCGGTCTCCGGCTGGCGGGCCCTGCACGAAAGATGGGGGAGGCTTCCCTTCATGGAGGTCCTGGTCCCCGCCATCCGCCACGCCGAGGAGGGCTTTCCCGTGGGGCCGGAGACGGCTAGGGCCTGGCGGCGGGCGGAAAGGGTGTACCTTCCCCTCAAAGCCCCCGAGTTCCAGGCCTTCCAGGAGGTCTTCTTTCCCCATGGCCGGGCCCCCCGGGCGGGGGAGGTGTGGCGGAGCCCCCTCCACGCCAAAACCTTGCGGGAGATCGGGGAGAGCTACGGGGAAAGCCTCTACGGGGGCCCGCTGGCCGAGGCCCTGGTCGCCTTCAGCGGGGCCACGGGGGGGCTTCTCACCCTGGAGGACCTGAAGGCCCACGCCCCCGAGTGGGTGAAGCCCCTCGCTACCACCTACAAGGGCCTCACGGTCCGCGAGCTTCCCCCCAACGGCCAGGGGGTGGCCGTCCTCCTGGCCCTGAACATCCTGGAGGGGCTGGACCTCCGTCCCGAGGACCCCATGGGCTACCACCTGCAGATTGAGGCCATGCGCCTGGCCCTGGCCGACGCCTACCGCTTTGTGGCCGACCCCCGGTTCATGGAGCTGGCCCCTGAGGCCTTCCTCTCCAAGGCCTACGCCGCCGAGAGGCGGCAGCTCATCGGGGAGAGGGCCCTTTCCCTGGCCCTTCCCGGCCTCAAGCCCGAGGGGACGGTTTACCTGGCGGCGGCGGACGGGGAGGTCATGGTCTCCCTGATCCAGTCCAACTACCAGGGCTTCGGCTCCGGCATCCTGGTGCCGGGGACGGGGATCGCCCTGCAGAACCGGGGCCTGGGCTTCGCCCTGGAGGAGGGGCACCCCAACCGGGTGGGGCCGGGGAAGAGGCCCTTCCACACCATCATCCCGGGCTTCCTGACCCGGGAGGGGAAACCCTTGGGGCCCTTTGGGGTCATGGGGGGGTTCATGCAGCCCCAGGGGCACGTGCAGGTGGTCCTGGGCCTGGCGGACTTCGGCCTCAACCCCCAGGCCGCCCTGGACCGGCCCCGGTGGCAGGCGGTCCCCGGGGGGGAGGTCCTCCTGGAGCCCGGCATCCCCCAGGCCAAGGCCCTCTTCCTCAAGGACCTGGGGCACAGGGTGCGCTATGAGGCGGAGTGCGGCGCCTTCGGGCGGGGCCAGGTGATCCTCCAGCTGGAGGAGGCCCTTTGCGCCGCCTCCGACCCCCGGGCGGGGGGATTGGCCCTGGCCCTCTAAGGGAGTCCCAGGAGGCGCTTCAGGCCCAAGGCGGCCTCCACCCCTTGGGTGCCGTAGTTGTTGTTGAAGATGACGAAGACCCTTTCCGCTCCCTGGGCCAGGGTACGGGTGGCCTGGGCCAGGTCCTCGAGCTCCTCCTCGCTGTAGCGCCAGTTGAAGCGCTCGTAGGGCCTGGTGTGGGGGCCCTTCCAGGTTTCGGCGTTGCGGCCGTGGCAGCGGAGGACGGCCACGGGGTGGGTGGCCTCCAGGACCCGTGGCGGGGCCTCGGGGTGAGGAGGCGCGTCCACGCTGACGTGGATGAGGCCCAGCCGGGAGAGCTCCCGCTTGACGAAGCCCCAGGCCGCGTACCACTTGGGGTTGCGGAACTCCACGGCCACCCAGTAGCCCCGGGTCCTCTCCGCAAGCCTCTCCAGGTACTGGAAGCTCCTGGGCTTGGGCTCGGTCCAGGGGGGGAGGCCGAAGTGGAGGTAGCCCAGCTTGCCCGAGGCCTTCAGGGGCTCCAGGGCCAGGAAGAAGCGTTCCCAGGCCGCCTCCACCACCTCCTCCGGCACCTCCCGCTGGGCCAGGTGCCCCTCCTGCCTGGGGAGGAGGGCGCGGAGGTCCTTGGGGAGGGCGCCGGCCTCGAGGCCGTGGCCGGTGAAGGCGGAGTAGGCCTTGACGTGGAAGAGGAAGCCCTCGGGGGTCCTCTCCACCCACTTGGCCACCACCTCCCTCCTGGGCAGGGCGTAGAAGGTGCTGTCCACCTCCACGGTGTCAAAGAACCGGGCGTAGTGGCGGAGGCGCTTCTCCGGGTCCCGCCTGGCCTCGGGCGGGTACCACCCGGACTGAAGCAGGGTCTCGTCCGTCCAGCTGGCCGTGCCCACCCGGATTTCCGCCACGCCTTCAGTTTAAGTACCCCGCCGTGGCTCTTGCTGCGGCGGGGGCCCCAAAGAAGCGCATCCGAGGCTTAGGGAAGGCTTTCTGTGGGGAAGAAGCCATGGGCGGTCCCTTAGGGCGAAAGGAGGTGCAAACAGCTGAAAGATAGCTCACAAATCCGCACACTTTCTCTCTTTTGTTCCCGGTTCATCCAAGAGCGCAAAACTTCACGAAGGGTGGCGAAAGAGATGAAAGAGGGTAAGATGGACCAGATAATGCCCAAGGGCAAACCTCCCAAGGTCTTCCAGGGTGTCCACGCCCGCCTGGTCTTCCTCAAGAAGGAAGAGGAGCAGGCCGTCCTGGGCCTGATGCGCAGGTTCTCCAGCGCTACACGCTACGCCTACCAGCGCCTCCTGGAAGGAAAGAACCGGGAGGAACTCAAGCGGGAGAATGGCCCTCTCTGCCAGCTCTTCGGCCTCAACACCCGATACGCCGATGGGGCCATAGAGAAGGCCCAGGCCATACTGGATTCCGCTAAAGAACTCGGCCAGGATCCCCGAAAGGTGGTCTTCGGCGGGAGGAAGACCTTTGAACAGCTCAAGCGCAAACACCTCTCCGGCAGGGCCCTTTTGGCCCTGAAGCGGGAGTGGAAGGAGAAGAGACAAGGCCTTCTCTACTCCCGTGGCGACTCCACCAAGAAAGGCAACGCCAACTTGCGTCTGGAATCCCAAAAGGGTGCCCTCTGGCTTCGGGTCAACCTGGGGAGCGGCCGTTATGCCCAGGCCCTGGTCCAGGCCTCTCATCCCCAGCGGGGGGCCCTGATCGAGAGGGTCTACGCCTCTCTGCCCTACAACGTGGCCCTCCAGCTCAAGGAAGGAAAGGTCTACGCCCACTTCAGCTGGAGCGAGGAGCTTCCCCCTCCCGTCCACACCAGGGCTAACGGGGTTCTGGGGGTAGACGCCAACGGCGACCCCTACCACCTGGCGCTGGCGGTGGTCTCTCCCGATGGGAACCTCGTCCGCTACTTTACCCTTTCGCTAGAAGAAGTGGATCAGGCCCCCAACAAGGGGGCCAGGGAGCTCGCGCTCTGGAAGATCGCCCACCAGGTGGTGGCCCTGGCCGAAAAGCACGGGGTCGCTATCGCCACGGAAAAGCTCAAGTACCTCCGCAAGTCCCGGAGAGGAGACGGCTCAGGCCGGGCGTTTCGCCATAAACAGCACCGCTTCGCCTACCGCGCCCTCTTGGAGAAGACCCACTCCCTGGCCCAAAAGCAGGGCGTGGAGGTCCTGGAGGTCAGTCCCCAGGACACCTCCACCATCGGGATGCTCAAGTACGCCCCGCAACTCCATCTCTCCAAAGACGTGGCCGCTGCCCTCGTGATCGGGAGAAGGGCCTTGGGGTACGAGGAGAAGCTCCCCAAGGGGTACGAAGCCCTTCTCTCCGACAGATCCTTCCTCGCCCACGCCGAGGGGTTCTACGGAAGCCGCCTCCAAGAACTCCAAAAGCTCAGGGAGGCGGAGAAGAACCCCTACCTCAGGCGGAGGCTTTTCCGGGAGATGGGGAAGGCCCGCCGAGCGCTTTCCCTCCTCCTGAGCTTTCCCGGCCCCCAAAGGGGCCGGAAAGCGAGCCCTCAGGGCTCGCCGGGGAGCCTGAGAAAGTCGACCGATGGAAGGAACCTCCCTGGCATCAATCCCTGGCGGGTCCTGAAGGTAAGCCTCTGCAAGATAGGCCCTACGGGCCTGGCCCTTCCCCTTCTCGGGCTCGAGACGCCGAGAGACCTCTCGCTCCTCAGGCCCATCCTACACTTCACTTCGCTAAGCAAGGGATCGTGGGAGGAGTGGAAGGTAGGCTTAGGTCCTTCTCCTAGTGGGGGGCCGGGGTGCACTAATGTGCACTTTTGCTAACCAGGAGGCGGACCCTCGCCCTCACCTCCCGCTTCCCCTGCCAGGCCCGCACCTCGAGGGGTAGGGCGAGGAGGCCCGCCAAGGGGGAGGCCCTGGCCGCCAGGGTCTGGGTGAGGGCGAGCTTCCCCACATAGACCCAGGGAGGCCCCCCGCCCACGGCCTCCAGGGCGAGAAGCCTTTCCCCCTCCAGGTAGACCTCGGCCCCCTGGGCGGGGAAGAGGGCCTCTATCCGCACCTCCACCTCTTGGCCCAAGGAGGCCCTGGGGGGCGAAAGCCTCACCTGGAGGAGGGGCCTTCCCGGGTCCACGGGCACCAGGCGGCGTTCCACCTTCCCGCCCGCCGCCACCCTGAGGGCCAGGGAGCCCTGGGCCTCCCACGGCGCCTGGAAGTGCAGGAGGACCCCTTCCTGGGTCCTTTCCCTCCGGAGAAGGGGCAGGTCCAGGAGCTCCGCCTCGGCCACCTCCCGCACCAGAACCCGCCCCACCTCCCCCGGGGCTAGGCCTGTGGGCCACTCCACCCTGAGGGGCCTCGCCTCCAAGAGCCTCTCCTCGGGAACGGGGGAGAAGGTGAGGGCGAGCTCCTCCTCGGTCAGGGGAGGCAGGTCCAGGGAAAGCCCCTCCGCCCGGTAGCCCCTAGGGGCCACGGGCTCCACCCGGTAGGCCCCCGGGGGCACCACCGCCCAGTTCCCGCAGGCCACGAACACCCCCACTTCCCCCACCAGGTAGGCCCCCTGGCCCGGGCCCTCGCACCGGAGGCGCACCGCCCCCGCCGGGGTGAGGGCCACCCGGTAGGGGCCTTCCCCGGGGCGGACCCGGACCTCCCCCGGCAGGGCCAGGAGGCCTGGGGGCGGGTCTATCCGCAGGGCCTCCCCCTCCCGGCGGACGTAGAGGCGGAAGCGCCCCTCGGCATCGGTGACCGCCTGGCCCCTCCTTCCCCCTACCCGGGCGCCCGCTACCGGCTTCCCCAGGACCTCCACCCGCCCCTCCACCGGCGCCTCCTCGTACCCGCCCAGGGCCAGGGTGACGGGTTCGGGCACGGGGAGGCGGAAGGCGTAGCTCCCGGAAAGCCCCAGGCGAAAGGCCCCGTCGTACCGCCCTTCCAGCTTCAGGGCGTAGGGGCCATCCCGCCACTCCAGGAAGAGAAGCGCCCTCCCCGGGCTCAGGTCCAGGCTTCCCGAAAGCCCTCCCTCCCGGTACCCCAGGCCGAGGCCAAAGGAGGCCTGGGGCAGGAGGCTCCCCCGAAAGGAGAGGGCGAAGGGGGAAAGGGGGTAGGCCAGGGCGAAGCCCAGCTCCGGCCCTCCGGCGTACCCTCCTTGAAGGGCGTAGGTGAGACCGGAGAGGGTGCCCGTGTGGGCCACCCGCAGGGAAGGCCCCGCCGGGCCGTACCCCGCCTCGCCCCGCCACCCTCCCCAGGCCAGGCCGCCGTAGAGCCCCCCTTCGTAGCGGGCGTAGAGGTAAGGCTCCCCGTAGCGCTCCAGGCGTAAAGAGGCTTCCGAAAAGGACTGGAAGGTCCAGGGGAAGTTAGCCCCAAAGGCGTAGGTGCCGTCGGCGTAGCCCAGGGCGAGGGAGGTGGGGGAGAGGCGCAGGCGGTAGGTCTCTCCCGGCGTGTAGGTCCATTCCAGGGCCCAGGGGTAGGCCAGGGAGAGGGCGTGGGGGCCCTCCCGGTAGCCCACCTCCCCCCCAGGGTGGGGAGCAGGCTAAGCCGCCCGCTCCAGGGCCCCGTGCGCAGGGCGAGGCGCAGGGCGTCCGTCCCCCCCAGGAACCCCACCCCCACCTCCCGGGAGAGGGGGCCCTCCAGGGAGAGGCGGAAGGCGGGAGGGCCCTGGCCCAGGCTTCCCTCCAGCCGCCCCTGGAGGGCGTAGGGGAGGGGGCTTCCCCCTTCGGGGAGGACCTGAACGAGGTAGAGGGCCCGCTTCTCCCCGAAGAGGAGGGCCAGCTTCAGGAGACCGAAGCCGGAGAGGGAGAGCGCCACCTCCCTCTCCTCCCCCGGGGCCAGGGTGAGGCCCAAGGGTTTCACCCCCACCTCGCTCCCCTCGGCCTGGGCCAGGTGGACCCTTTCGGCCACGTTCCCCCGGTTCCGGAGGAGGAGGCGGAGACTCCCTCCGTAAACCTCCCGGGGGACGCTCGCCTCCAGGTCCCTTATGGCCTCCACCTCCACCTTCTGGCAGACCTCCGTTCCCCCCCTGGGCCTGAGGCACACCCGGTAAGAGCCCGGCGGGGCCTCCTTGGGGACCTCCACCACCACGAGGAAGGGTCCTTCCCCGGGGCTCGGCGTGAGGAGGAGGGGGAGGTCCGAGGCCACCTCCACCTCCCCAGGGGGTAGGCCCAGGAACGGGAGGACCAGGACCTCCCCGGGCCTCGCCGCCAGGGCCAGGGAGAGGAGGAGGAAGAAGAGAGGGGGAGTTGGACGCATGGGGGTTAGTCCCCCTGAACTTGGTACGTGAGGGTGAGGGCGCCTGTGGCGGGCAGGGCGGGGAAGAGGTCGTAGGGGCTGACCTCAACCCAGTAGTAGATGTGCAGAAGGGCGGTGGTGTTCCTCCCTATGTCGGCGAGGCCCCGGTTGTCGGGGACGGCGGAGAGAAGGGTGGGCGTGGGCGCGAAGCTCGTGGCGTTTCCGGAGACTACCTGGACCAGGACGTAGAGCCTCGAGGTCCAGTCCACGGGGAGGGAACCGGAAACGCCCGTCACCCGCAAGCAGAACTTCCTCCCCGCCCCGCAAAGCGTCCCTCCCCTGATCGGGTCCCGGTTTGGGGTCCGCACCGTGCAGGCCACCCGGTACCCCGTCCCCCCCGTCACCGCCGTGGGGAGGAAGCGCATGGGGCCTGCGCCGTCCAGGAGGAGGAGGTAGGAGGCTAGGTTGGCCACGTAGTAGGGCTGTCCCGCCACGGTTACCTGGGTGAGGGAGCCGGGGGCGGAAAAGTCGTATAGCAGGTCCGTGGCCTCGCAGTCCACGCTCTGGCCCAGGGCCTTGGGAAGAAGGAGGGCGAGGAGGAAAAGGCTCAGGGCACGGCCCATACGCCCTCCGCCGCGTAGCGCCCGTAGGCGCTTTCCAGGATCAGGACCACCCGGTACCGCCCTGGGGGAAGGGGCGCTTCCGGCTCCAGGGCAAGTTCCCGGTATCCCCCGGGGAAGACGGGGAGCTCGGCGATGGGGAGGCGGGCCACCTCCTTCCCCTCCCCGTCAAAGACCCGGGCCTCCCCCGTAAGGCGCTGGAGGACGTTCCCGGGGTTTTCCAGCAAGAGGGGAAGGACCTTCCCCTCGCCCCCTACCTTGGCCCGGAGGGCGGGGCGCTCCGTTCCCCTCAAGGTGAGGTAGACGGCGAGGCCCAGGGAGGGGCTGGCGGTGATCCGGAGGCCTCCCAGGCCCGTGGGCCTGGGCCCTGCGGTGAAGACCACCAGGCAGGCCAGGGTGCCCTCGGCTCCGGGCGGGGCCTTCAGGGTGAGGCGGACTTCGGCAGTCCCCCTTGGGGGCACGGTGAAGGCCGTGGGGGTGGCGGTGAGGTGGGGGCAGAGGTTCCGCTCATCGCTTTCCGCAACGTCCCCTTGGGGCGTGAGGGCGAAGGGCCTTAGGGCTACGCTGAGGGCTTCCTCCCGGTCCAGGCCGTTCCGCACCCGGACGGTCTCCATGACCTCTCCCCCAGGGGGCAGGACCAGCTCCAGCCGGGCGGGGGAGAGGGTGAGGTCCACCTGGGCCAGGGCCAGGTTTAGCAGGCTTGCCAGTAAGGTCCAGGGGCGCTTCATCTTCGTCCTAAAGTGTAAAGGCCGCCTCCGGTGTTTGCGGGAAGCGGCCTTGAGTGCGACCAAGGGTTAGGGCGTAGTCAGAAGGAGTACAACGTTGATAGTGCTGCTGTAGACAGAGTCACTTGGAAATGTGTCGTTGATGTCCATTTCCAGAAGGTAGTAAAGCTTGTACACGCTCCTGCCCTGCCCGTTGCTGGTTGCTTGAATGATGTTGGTACCGGCCGCAAGGTTTGTGCCACCAGGGGTACCGGTTAGCCCAGGCATACTGGTTAGCGAGGAACCTTTACTACCCACAACCTGTTCAGCGTGGACTTTCAGACGGTTGTTGGACAGAGGAGCATCAAGGTTGCCCGTAATGCTATGAATCTTGACCACCCATTGAGCCTGGTTCGTATTGATTCGCAAGGTGCCGTAGTCGTTGGAGATACTAGTATCAGCAAAAGTAATGCTGGTAGGGGCAAAGATTAGCTTGGTTTTGGACACATCGTCCAAGAAGACCTCGTAGGCCGCTTTCGTGGCTTTGGGGAAGCCCAGCGAGTTGGTTGCGACCGAGGTGCCAACGGTAAAGTCAAAGAGGTACTCGGTGGCATCCAGCGAGAGCCGGAGGACGGGAGGGACCTTCACGGTGATGGTGTGGCTGTCGGTGTTGGGGGGGTCTGCGCCAGGCTCAGGCTTGCCAGAAGGGCCATGAGGGTAACCAGCTTCCTTTTCATCTCTGCACCTCCTAAAAGGTCTTAGGGGCCGGTTGCGCCACTGGCTCCCCCTCGTCCCATGGCGCCTATCTTGGGCTCGAGGGTTCATCGCCTCCCCTCAGGGGACAACATTACAGGGCCGTGTGAAAGCCGTGTGAAAATGCGAGGCCAGCCCTTAGCATAAGGCCATGGAGGCCCCGAACCCCTCCCTGGAGGCTTGGCCCAGGCCCCGCCTGGTGGTGAGCGCCTGCCCGGGCTTCGCCGCCGTGCGCTACTCGGGAGAGCTGATCCCCGACAAGGTTGTGGCCGCCCTGAAGGCGCACGTGGACTTCGTGCCCGTCTGCCCCGAGGTGGAGATCGGCCTGGGGGTGCCCAGGCCCACGGTGCGCCTGGTGCGGGGCGAGGATGGGCCCAGGATGGTCCAGCCCAAGACGGGGGAGGACCTGACGGAAAGGATGCGGGCCTTCAGCCGGGACTTCCTCCCCGGCCTGGGGGAGGTGGAGGGCTTCATCCTGAAAAACCGCTCCCCCACCTGCGCCCTCAAGGACGCCAAGGTCTACGCCTACGCCGACCAGGGGAGCGCCGTGGGCCACGGGCCCGGCCTCTTCGCCCAGGCGGTGATGGCGGCCTTTCCCCTCCTGCCCAAGGAGGACGAGGGGCGGCTCACCAGCGCCCGCATCCGGGCCCAGTTCTTCACCCGCATCTTCGGCCTGGCCCGGCTTAGGCGACTTAGGGACCTGGGCGAGCTCATGGCCTTCCACGCCCGCTACAAGCTCCTCCTCATGGCCTACAGCCAGAAGGAGACCCGGGCCCTGGGCCGGCTTCTGGGCGAGGCCCGGGGGAAGTCCTTTCAGGAGGTGCTTCGGGCCTACGAGGCGGGCTTCCTCAGGGCCACGGAAAAGCCCTACCGCCTGGGGGCCATGGCCGATGCCCTTCTCCACGCCTTTGGCTACTTTAAGAGGGGCCTAAACGCCCGGGAGAAGGCCCACTTCCTGGACCTTTTGCTGGACTTCCGCGAGGAGCGGGCGCCCCTCGAGGCCCCCCTGGCCCTCCTCCATTCCTGGGCGCTCCACTTCGGCCAGGGGTACATAGAGGCCCAGGCCCTCCTGATGCCCTACCCCAAGCCCCTCATAGACCTGAAGAGTTCCTGAGCACCCCGCCGTGGCTAAAGCCCCGGCAAAGCCTCCACCTTTCCCCTGGCCTCCACCGGCCTCCTCGCCCCCACGGCGAAGAGGGCCGTGCGGAGCTCCTCCAGGTAGTCGGCTATCCAGGCCGCGGCGGCCTCGGCGCCCATGAGGGCGGGCCTGAGGAGGGGCCTGGCCACGGCCACCAGGTCCGCCCCCAGGGCCAGGGCCTTGGCGGCGTCCGTCCCCGTGTAGACCCCTCCGGAGGCGATGAGGGGCACCTCGGGGAGGACTTCCCGCACCTCGAGGATGGCCTGGGCCGTGGGAACGCCCATCTCGCAGAGCTCGGGGTGGCGGACCTCCCCATAGCGCACCCACTCCTCCACCCTGGCCCAGCTGGTCCCCCCGGCCCCGGCCACGTCCACCGCCGCCAAGGGGAGGCCCTTTAGGGCCAAGGCCGCCTCCCGGGAGAGGCCGTGCCCCACCTCCTTGACCAGGACGGGAAAGGGGAGGGGGAGGAGGGCCCTAAGCCTCGCGAGAAGCCCCCTAAAGTCGGTATCCCCCCGCTGCACCGCCTCCTGGAGGGGGTTCACGTGGAGGGCGAGGGCGTCGGCCTCCAGCATCTCCACCAGCCTGATGAGGTCCTCCCGCCCGTAGCGCCTCAGCTGGGCCAGGCCCAGGTTGGCGACGAGGAGGACCTTGGGGGCCACCTTCCGCACCTGGAAGCTCCTCAGGGCCTCAGGGCGCTCCAGGACGATTCGGCCCGAGCCCAGCATCATCCCCACCCCCAGGGCCTCGGCGGCTTCGGCCAGGGCCAGGTTGATGCGCTCGCCGTTCTCCTCCCCGCCGGTCATGGCCCCGATCAGGAAGGGGGCCTTCAGGGTCTTGCCCAAAAAGGGCGTGGTGAGGTCCACCTCGCTTAAGGCGAGGCCAGAGAGGGCCTGGTAGCGGAGGCGGAAGCGCTCCAGGCCGGTGGTGGTCTTCTGGAAGGCCACCTCCCCGTGGAGGCAGGCCTCGAGGTGCTTCCGCTTCCTCTCCAGCGTGCTCAAGCCCTGGCCTCCAGAAGCGCCTTGGGGGCCCGTTCCAGGCCCAGGTCGTGGGCGATGAGCCGGGCGGTCATCTTGGCCGACATCATCACGCTGGGAAGCCCCGCCCCCGGCTGGTAGCTCTGCCCCACCAGGTAGAGGCCCTTCACGTCCTCGGAGCGGTTGTGGGGCCGGAAGCTGGCCGTCTGCCACAGGACGGGCTCGGGGCCGAAGGCGTTGCCCAGGTGGCTGTTCAGGGTCCACTGGAAGTAGTCCGGGGTGACGAAGTGGGTGTAGACCAGCCGGTCCATGAGGCCCGGCAGGTAGCCGGCCTCGTCCAGGTAGCGCAGGGCCTTTTCCAGGTACTCGGGGCCGATCCTTCCCCAGTCCAGGCCGCTCCCGTTGTGGGGCACGGGCACCAGGGTGTAGGCGGCGTGGTGGCCCGGGGGGGCCAGGGAGGGGTCGGTGAGGGTGGGGAGGTGGAGGTAGTGGGCGAAGTCGTCGGGGAGGACCTTCCTTTGGAAGATGTCCCGGAGGAGCTCCTCGTAACGGTGGGAGAGGAGGACGTTGTGGTGCCTAAGCCTTTCCCCCTCGTCCCCCCTGGCCCTGAAGCCGAAGTAGGCCACGAAGAGGCTCATGGAAAGCCGGGTGCGCTTGAGGCGGAGGTCGCTGTGCCAGAAGCGGTCCTCGGGGGCGAGGAGCTCCCCGTAGGTGTGGACGTAGTCGGCGTTGGAGACCACCAGGTCGGCCTCTATCTTCTCCCCGTCCTGGAGGACCACGCCCACGGCCCGCCCGCCCCTGGTGAGGATGCGGCGCACGGGGGCGTTAAAGCGGATCCTCCCGCCGAGCTCCTCCAGCTTCCGCACCAGGCCCCGGACCAGGGCCCCCGTCCCCCCCATGGCGAAGTGGACCCCCCAGTTCCGCTCCACGAAGTGGATCATGGCGTAAAGGGCGGGGACCGAGAGGGGGTTCCCCCCGATTAGGAGGGACTCAAAGGAGAAGACCTGGCGCATCTTGGGGTTTCGGAAGTAGCGGGAGACCAAGGGGAAGAGGGGGCGCACGGCGTCCAGGCGGAGGAGGTCCGGGGCCACCCGCAAGAGGTCCAGGAGGCTTCCGAAGTGGGTGAAGCCCAGCTCCAGAAAGCCCTTCTGGAAGAGGGCCTTGGCGTGGGCCTCAAAGCGCTCGTAGCCCGGGAGGTCCTCTGGGGCCAGGCGCCGGATCTCCGAGAGGAGGTGCTCCCGGTCGTTGTTGTAGTCAAAGTGGGTGCCGTCGGGGAAGTGGATGCGGTAGAAGGGGTCCAAGGGGACGATCTTCACGTACCTTTCCGTGTGGGTTAGCCCCTCCTCCTCGGGGAAGTCGGGGTAGAGCCTGGGGTTTCCTGGGCCGGTGGCGAAGAGGTCCTCCAGGAAGGGGGGGACGGTGATCACCGTGGGGCCCATGTCAAAGGTGAAGCCTTGGGCCTGGTGGACAAAGGCCCGGCCCCCAGGGCCCGGGAGCTTTTCCAGGACCAGGACCTCTAGGCCCATGGCCGCAAGCCGTATGGCGGCGGAAAGCCCGCCCACCCCGCTACCGATCACCACCGCGCGCATGGGAGGAGTCTACCAGGCTCCTTTACCGGGAAAGATGGGCCTGGCCCACCTTTCATACCACCCCATGCTGGCTTGGGCCAGCATGGGGTGGTGTCAAAGGGGCCTACCCTTCCAGGTTTTTCCCGGGAGGAGGGCCCTGAGGTATACGGGCAGGAGGAGGAGCGGGGCCAGGGGCGTGAGGAGGGCGGGGAGGAGGGGGCCTTTGAGGGCGAGCTGGACGGCCAGGCGCTCCAGGAGGCCCAGAAGCCCCAGGTCGAAGCGGCCGAGGAGCCAGGGCAGGGTGTAGAGGGCCAGGTGGTAGAACGCCGAGCCCAGGAGGACGGCGGGGTTTTTCAGGTGGATGTCCAGGAAGTTCTTGGCGAAGCCCTTAAGGGCCTCGCCGTAGCCCCTGTACATCCGCACCCGAAAAAGCGCCACGCCCAAGTAGAGGCCGTAGCGGCCCGCCCTTCGGGCCAGGGCCACGTCCTCCAGGACCTCTTCCCGCACCGCCCTGTGCCCCCCCATGGCCCAGTAGGCCTCCTTCCGGAAGGCCAGGACCTGGCCGTTGGCCAGGCGCAGGGCCTCCAGGGCGGGGTGGGGCAGGAAGGAGAGGAGCCCGTTCATGACGAAGGCCTCCACCACCCCCTCCTGCCGGGGCAGGGCCGAGACCAGGTCCTTGCCCTCCAGGGCGGAAAGGAGCCCCCCCAAGGCCCCTTCCTCCCAGAGGACGTCGGCGTCGGTGAAGACCAGGACCTCCCCCCGGGCCGCTTGGGCCAGCTGCCAAGAGGCCCAGTTCTTCCCCCGCCAGCCCGGGGGGAGGGGTTTCCCGCGGAGGAGGCGGAAGCCGGGATGCCCCCCGGCCACCTCCTGGGCTACCCGGGCCGTCTCGTCCTCGGAGAGGTCGTCCAGGACCAGGACCTCGAGGGCCCCCTGGCGGAGGAGGGTGGGGAGGGTGCGCCTTAGGTTTTCCGCCTCGTTCCGGGCGGGGACCAGGATGGAGGCCGTGGGCCTTTCCGGCGTGGGGGCCGGGCGGAGGCGGGGAAAGCGGAGGAGGTTATGGAGGAGGGCGAGCCACCGCATGAAGAGGAAGAGAAAGACCCCGAAGAAGAAGTCAAACGTTCTCACGGCCGCAAAAGCCTCACCAGAGGGCGGACCCTTTCCTCTAGGCTTCGCCTTCCCCTTAGGATCTCCCGGAAGCCCTCCGGGGTCTTTCTGGGGTGGGTGCGCCTTAGGGTCTCGTCCAGCTCCTGAAGAAGCCCCCTTAGCGCCCCTTCCAGGTCCCCGTCCGGGGAAAGGGGCGGGGCCACCAGGAGAAAGGCCTCGGGGTGCTCAAACCCCCTGAGGACTACCCGGCAGGCCACGGGGAGGAGGGGGACCCCAGCCCGCCTCGCTAGCCAGGCCGCACCAGGCTTCAAGGGGCCCAGGGGCCCGGGGTAGCGCATCTCCCCTTCGGGGAAAACGGCCACCCAGGCCCCCTCCTTAAGGCGCCTCAGGGCCTCCCGGACCCGCCTGGCCTCGAGGGCCCCAAGGAGCCTAAGCACCGGGAAGGCCTTCAGGTTCTCCTCGGCCACCAGGAGGCTGGCCGTCCGCCTCTTTTGCCTGGAAAGAAGCCAGACCAGGTGGCCGTCAAAGAAGCTATGGTGGTTCATGGCCAGCACCAGAGGCCGCTTGGGCACCTCCCCCTTCAGGTACACGCCCCGGAGGCTTCCCTTGAGGCTTAGGAGCAGAAATCCCCCCACGATGGCGGAGAGGAGCTTCCCCAAAGGCCTTTCCTGAAGGGCCTCCACGGGGGCTATTTTAGGCGCCTCAGGGCCTCGGGGTGCCAGGCCAGGAGAAGGCCCTGGACCACGGCCAGGTTGGTGAAGAGGAAAAAGAGCATCTCCTCTAGAGGAAGCCCCGCCAGGCCCAGGCCCAAGGTATATTCCTTGGAAATCCACCAGATCCCTTCCCGGGTGATGGCGTAAAAGTCGGCGAACCAGAGGTAGAGGGTGGGGAGGGCCGTCCCCAGGAGGAGGGGTTTCCGCCAGGCCAGAAGGAGGTCTCCCCCAAAGGCCCACTGCAGGACGAAGACGGGGGCGAAGTAGGCCAGGATCAGGCCCAGGTAGAGGTACTCGCCCCCAAGGGCCAGGAGCAGGACCCCAAAGGCGGCGACGAGGAGCCAAAACCCTCCCCCCACCACCCGGAAGAGGCCCGGCCCCCCCGGGGGCGGAGCCCCCGCCAGCCGCAAGAGGAGGGCCCCGGTGAGGAGAGGCTGGAGGACGAAAAAAAGGTACTCCTCCAGGGGCACGTAGCCGATGCGGAGGAGGACCCGGCCCTCGGGGTAACCCCAGACCCCCCGGTAGACCAGGTAGTTGTCCCACAGGGTGGTGTAGACGAGGGCGATGAGGGGCATGAGGAGGTAGGCCCAAAGCCTAGGGGGCCTGGGCCTGGTCCAGAGGAGGAGGAGAAGGAGCGGGGGAAGGATAAAGACCAGGTGGAACTCCAGGTAGGTCATGCCCGCACCTCTAGGGGCTTGGGGGCTGCCCAGAGCCCCCCTTCCGGCCGCAGGGTCACCTGGGCCAGGACCCGGGGGGTGGGGAGGGGGTCCAGGCGGAAGCGGCGGAAGAAGGCCCTTAGGACGACGGGGCCTTCCAGGAGGGCGAAGTCCCGGCCCAGGCAGAGCCTCTGCCCTAGGCCGAAGGGGAAGTACCGCCCCGAGGGCGTTCCTTTCTCCTCTAGAAAGCGCTCCGGCCGGAAGCTTCCGCCGTCGGGGAAGTAAAGCCTCTGGGTCACGTAGGGGGAGAGGACCAGGGTGGTCCCTGGGGGAAGGGTCGTTCCGTCCAGGGCGAAGGGGCCTTCCGCCTTGCGGGTCAGGATCCAGGCCGGCGGGAAGAGGCGCAGAGCCTCCTGGAAGGCGGCCAGGGCGGCTTCCTCGCTCTCGGCCACCCGGCTTTGCCACTCGGGGTGGTGGGAGAGGAGGTAAAGGGACCAGGTGAGGGCGCTGGCCACGGTCTCGTGCCCGGCCACCAGGAGGGTCACGGCCTCGGCGAGGGCCCGCTCCCGGGGGAGGTGGGAGAGGGGTGGGTGGCCTATCAGGGCCTCGGCCTCCCGGTAAAGGGCGGCCTTGGCTCTTTGAAAGCGGGCCTCCTGGAAGGGGTTGAGGAGGGCCAGGGGGGAGCGGGTTTGGGCCATGACGCGGTCCAGGGCTTCCAGGGAAAGCTCCGCTAGCCTTGGGGAAAGGGGCCTGCCGAAAAGGGCTACCCCGAGAAGCCTCAGGGAGAGGGCCAGCATCTCGTGGTCCAGGTCCCGCACCTCTTCCCGCCAGGGGGCGAAGAAGGCCTCGGCCTCGGCCTCCATGGCCGGGCGGTACTCCCGCACCGCCTTGGGAAGGAAGGGGTCTTTGAGGGCCTTGCGGGCCTCCTTCCAGCCCTTGCCCCAGTCGGTGAGGAGGCCCCTGCCGGTAAGGCGGGCGAGGGCCCGGTACTGGAAGGTGGCCTTGGTGAGCCCTTCCGCCAGGAGGACCCTCTCCACGCCTTCGGGGTCAAAGACCAGGGCCAGGGGGAGGCCCGGCAGGGGCAGGAAGAGGCGGGGGTGGGCCCGGCCCCACTCCAAGAGGACGGCGAGGGGGTCCTGCTGGAGGCGCTTCAGGAGGGGCAGGGCCTCCTTGAGGTCTAAGCGCTCCATAGGGCTAAGCTACCCTAGCGGCGGACCAAAGGGCAGTAGCCAGAGCGGGCCATGATGAGGGCCAAAGCGGCGAGGCCCAGGAGGAGGGGCTTCTCAAGGAGGAGGGCGAGGACAAGGAAGAGCCCCGCCACGCCGTAGCGGAAGAGGGCGATGGCCCGGAGGGTCCTTTGGGGGTCGCGCACCGGGAACATAGAACCAGGGTACCGGGCAGGGGTAAGGGAGTGTGGGTTCCCTGCTACTTTGCCAAGGACCGGGCCAGGGCCAGGTAGCGCCTTCGGGCCTCCCCCAGGTCCACCACGGGGTCCTTGGGCTCGTAGGAGGGGTATTCCGGGGCGAAGCGCCGGAGCCAGGCCCCGTCCGGATCGTGGCGCCGGCCCTGCTCCACCAGGTTGAAGACGCGGAAGTAGGGGGCGGCGTCCACCCCCAGGCCCCCCGCCCACTGCCAGCCCTGGAGGTTCACCGCCCGGTCCCCGTCCAGGAGGAGGTGGCGGAAGGCCTCCTCCGCCTTCTGCCAGGGGAGGAGGAGGTATTTGACGGCGAACTGGGCCACGGCCATCCGGGCCCGGTTGGAGAGGAAGCCGGTGGCCTGGAGCTCCCGCATGGCGGCGTCCACCAGGGGCACCCCGGTCTTCCCCAGGTACCAGGCCTGGAAGAGCTCCTCGTCCTCCGTCCAGGGCAGGGCCTCAAAGCGGGCGTCCAGGGCCCTTTGGGCCATCTCGGGGAAGTGGTAGAGGAGGTGGTAGGAGAAGTCCCGCCAGAGGAGCTCCGCCACCCACTTCCTGGCCCCCTCGCCCCCCCGCCTCAGGGCCTCCCAGGCCGCCTCCCGGGGGCTGAGGACCCCCAGGGCGAAGTAGGGGGAGAGCCTCGAGCCCCCCTCCCCGTCCAGGCGGTCCCGCTCCAGGGGGTAGCGGGGGAGCCGGGTGTCCAAGAAGGCCTGGAGCCTAGCCCAGGCGGCTTCTTCCCCGGGCTGGGGCAGGGGGAGGCCGGGGTCCTCCTGGGGAATCTCTCCTTCCTCTGGGGCCTTGGGGAGGGCCTCGGGGGCGGGGAGGGGCGGGTCCAGGCCCTGGAAGTTCCGGCTGAAGGGGGTGTAGACCCGGTAGGCCCGGGGGAGGTCCGGGGGGATGAGGTGGGGGGCGGGGAGGAGGTGGAGGGGGACGCCTAGGGCCGCCTCCGTCCTCGCATCCCGGTAGCGGCCGTAGGGGGTGTAGCTTTTGAGGGCGTAGACCGCCTTGGCCTTCAGCCTTCGGGCCACCTCCGGCACCCGCTCCCAGGGGAGGCCCTCTACCACCCACAGCGCCCCGCCCCGTTCCCGGTAGGCGGCCCTGAGGGCGCGGACGTTCTCCAAAAACCAGGCCCGCCGCCTGGGGGAGGTCCTCAGGTTGTTGGGGTCCAGGACCACCAGGCCCACCAGGGGTCCCTGGGATAGGGCCTGAAGGAGGGCGGGGTGGTCCTTGAGGCGCAGGTCGCCCCGGTGCCAGACCAGGTTCATGGCCGCGCCGCCAGTAGGGCCTTGGGGAGGAGCAAAAGCCTCTCCCAGGGCTTGAGGTGGGCCCGGCGCCTCAGGTTGTCGTACCCCTGGAGGCGGAGCTTGTCCAGGATGCCCTGGTACTGCAAGGCGGCCAGGGCGATGGCGGCCCGCCCCACCTGGAGGTGGCGGAGCCCCTCTAGGCCCTCCCGGTAAAGGGCCCGGGCCTTGGCCTCCAGGTGGGCCATGAGGGCCCGGTAGCCGGGGGTGATGCGGCCTTCCTGAAGGTCTTCTAGCTTCACCCCATAGGCCTCCAACAGGTCCAGGGGCAGGTAGAGCCGGTCCCGGGCCAGGTCCTCCCCCACGTCCCGCAGGATGTTGGTGAGCTGCATGGCCTGGCCCAGGCGGATGGCCTTGGCCTCGGCCTCGAGGGCCCCCCCGGCGATGGGGGCCACCATCCGGCCCACGGTGCCCGCCACCCGGTAGCAGTAGGTGAGTAGCTCCTCCTCGGTCTTCAGGCGCACGGGGCCCAGGTCGGTGAGGAAGCCCTCCTTCATGTGGGCGAAGGCCTCAAAGGGGATGGGCCAGCGCTCCAGGGCCCAGGTGAGGCCCCGCTCCCAGTTCTCCCGGGGCCTTCCGGCGTAGGCCCGCTCCACCCCTTCCCACCAGGCCTCAAGGGCCTCCTCGCCCCCGCCTTCCCCGTCCACGGCCTCGTCCCCCAGGCGGCAGGCGGCGTAGACCGCCCAAGCCCCCTTCCTGGCCTCCGGGGGAAAGAGGCGGCTTCCCCAGTAGAAGGTGGCGGAGTGGGCCCGGATCACCTGGGAGAGGGCGTTCCAGTCGGGCTCCATATAGCCCCCACTCTCAGGATACTTCAGGAAAGAGACCTTTGCCCCGGCCACACTCGGCCGAGGTAGACCAACAGGGCTTTACCCAAAACTCCTTCCTCGCCCTCCCTTAGCCTGCTTCAAGAGTTCTTGGGTGACTTCATAGTTGAGCAGGCGAACCAGGCCCCTCAGGAGCAGGTAC